>Ga0268261_10000521_pt1 | contig 24404 bp, 30 predicted proteins | sample TergutNc150P1_FD_190353 | JGI IMG/M metagenome (GOLD analysis project Ga0268261, IMG submission 190353) | Nasutitermes corniger P1 segment gut microbial community from laboratory colony in Florida, USA - Nc150 P1 (SPAdes) (version 2) | ecosystem: Host-associated > Arthropoda: Insects >...
AGTTGCTTCAGCGGAGTAGTCTAAGTCAGCTAAACGTTCTAGTTGACGGAAACGGCTTTGTGCTTGGCGTAAGTTTAGGTCTAATAACTGACGTGCTTCGTTCGGGTTGATCTTCAGGATGGATGAGTAACGTGTCTCGCTCATCAAGAAGTCTTCGTACAATTCCCACTTCGGTTTTTTAGAGTCTAATTGTAATGGGTTTTTACCTTGCGCTGTAAGTGCAGGGTTGAAACGGAATGTCGGCCAGTAACCGGATTCAGTGGCAAGTTTAGCCTGGTTCATCGTGTTAGCCAATCCACCTTTGATACCGTGGGCGATACATGGTGAGTAAGCGATGATGATAGATGGACCTTGGTGTTTCTCAGCTTCGATTAAAGCCTTGATAACTTGCTGCTGGTTAGCACCGTGAGATACTTGGGCAACGTAAACATGTCCGTAAGACATAGCGATTTCTGCTAATTTCTTCTTGTTTTGCGGCTTACCAGAAGCGGCAAACTTAGCGATAGACGCTGTCGGGGAAGATTTAGAAGACTGTCCACCCGTATTTGAGTAAACCTCAGTATCCAATACTAGGATATTGATGTCCTCGTTGTTGGCGATAACATGGTCAAGTCCACCGTAACCGATGTCGTAAGCCCATCCATCCCCACCAATTAGCCAGTTGGACTGCTTAGCGAAGTAATCTTTAAGGTCAAGAAGTTCTTTCGCTTGCTCGCTGCCATCAGCTTCTAACGCTGGGATTAATGCTTGAGCCACTTCTTTTGATTTGAATAGGTCTTGACGGTTAGCGATCCAATCAGAGAATAAACCTTTTAATGAGTCGCTAGCTTGTTCCATGTAGTTGGACATTTGAATTTCAACGCGGTGACGAAGTGCTTCAGATGCTACGTGCATACCGAAACCAAACTCGGCGTTATCTTCAAATAATGAGTTACCCCATGCCGGTCCTTCTCCCTCTTTAGTTGTTGTATAAGGAGTGGACGGGAATGATGCGGAGTAGATGGATGAACATCCTGTTGCATTGGCAACCATCATTTGCGTACCGAATAAACGTGTTAATAATGAAATGTAAGGTGTTTCCCCACATCCTGCACAAGCTCCGGAGAACTCGAACAATGGTTGTGCGAATGAAGAACCTTTAACGGTTGTTTTTGGCATTAAATCGTCTTTGTAAGTAACTTCGTTGAAGAAGTACTCAGAACGCTGTAATTCACCAGCTTGGATTTCGTCACCGATAGCAACCATTTCCAATGCTTTAACGCCTTTTTTACCAGGACATACGTTAACGCAGACCTCACAGCCTGTACAATCAAGTGTGGAAACCTGGATGCGGTATTCTAAGCCATCTAAACCTTTACCGATAGCTTTAAGTGTACGAGTTCCTTCAGGAGCGTTAGACATCTCATCAGCAGTTGCTAAGAATGGACGGATAACGGCGTGAGGACACACGTAAGCACATTGGTTACACTGGATACAGTTTTCTTCCGTCCATTTAGGGACGAAGTTGGCGATCCCGCGTTTTTCGTAGTTGGCAGTGGATTGAGGCATCGTCCCGTCTTCTTGCCCAACGAAAGCAGATACTGGTAGTTTGTAACCTTGGTCAACAGCGATGAAGTCCGCAATGTTCGTTACGAATTCAGGGCGGTCAGCGTCAGTCGCTTTCACTTCTGGCTCAAGGTTTGCCCATGCAGGGTCAACAGCCACTTCAACTAAACCGGAAGCACCGCGGTCGATGGCTTCGTAGTTCATTTTCAGGATGGCCTCACCTTTACGGGAGTATAATTTGTCAACGTATTTCTTCATTAAATCCTGGGCAGTTGCGAAAGGCATGATCTGCTCGTTCAATTTGAAGAATGCGGACTGCATGATTGTGTTGGTACGGCGGCCTAAACCGATTTCCTTAGCTAAGTGGACTGCATCGATGATGTAGAACTTCGCTTGTTTTTCAGCCAATAATTTCTTGAAGCTGTTTGGCAGCCATGCTACGATCTCTTCGGCCGTTTGAACGGTATTTAGTAGGAACGTACCACCTTGCTGAAGCCCTTCAACCATTTCGTACTTCCCAATGTAAGCATCCATTGAACAAGAAACGAATGAAGGTGTCTTAACTAGGTAAGGCGCACGGATGACATCTTTACCGAAACGCAGGTTAGACTTCGTTAAACCACCAGACTTCTTGGAGTCATAGGCAAAGTAAGCCTGTGCATAATGGTCTGTGTTCTCACCGATGATTTTGATTGTATTCTTGTTGGCACCAATCGTACCATCAGAACCTAAACCGAAGAATAAAGCTTCAGTTACATCATCAGAAAGGGTTTTGATTTCGCGGTTGACATCCAATGACTTGAAGTACACGTCATCGACGATACCTACCGTAAAGTCGTTTTTAGGTTGCGTTGCAAGCATTTCATAGATTGCAGCGATTTCAGAAGGCGTTGTATCCTTAGAAGCAAGCCCGTAACGTCCACCCACGATTTCTGGCTGGTGCTCGCGTCCGTAGAAGATAGAGCGTACATCTAAGTGTAAAGGTTCTGCGGCAGCCCCTTTTTCTTTAGTACGGTCGATAACAGCAATACGCTCAACAGTTTTAGGAAGCACGTTGAAGAAGTACTCAGCAGCGAATGGACGGTATAAGTGGACAGTGATCAGACCGACTTTGCGTCCTTCAGCATTTAAGAAGTCAACCGTTTCTTTGATGGTTTCAGTAATTGAACCCATGGCAACGATGATTTCAGTCGCATCTTCTGCCCCATAGTATACGAATGGCGCATAGTGGCGGCCAGTCAAAGCAGAAATTTTTTCCATGTAGTCTGCAACGATTCCCGGTACAGCATCATGGTATTTGTTGGACGCTTCCGCAGCCTGGAAGTAAACATCGTCATTTTGTGCAGAACCTTTTGTTACCGGATTGTGCGGGTTAAGGGCACGGGAACGGAATTCGCGAACTTTGTCCATGTCAAGCAAAGTCGCAAGGTCAGCATAGTCCATAACCTCAACTTTTTGGATTTCGTGAGACGTACGGAATCCATCAAAGAAGTGCATGAATGGTACAGATGACTTGATGGCAGCTAAGTGGGCAAGACCCCCTAAGTCCATAACTTCCTGTACAGAAGAAGTCGCAAGCATACCAAATCCAGTTTGGCGCGCAGCGTAAATATCCTGGTGGTCACCGAAGATAGATAATGAGTGGGAAGCAAGCGCACGGGCAGTTACGTGGATAACCCCTGGCAATAATTCCCCGGCAATTTTATACATATTCGGGATTTTTAATAGTAAACCTTGGGAAGCCGTGTAAGTTGTCGCAAGCGCCCCTGCTTGTAGTGCACCGTGGACCGTACCTGCAGCCCCAGCCTCGGATTGCATTTCTACCAGTTTAACGGGAACACCAAAAATATTTTTCTTCCCTTGGGAAGCCCACATGTCCGTATGTTCAGCCAACGGAGTTGAAGGTGTGATTGGATAAATACCGGCAACCTCAGTGAACGCATAAGCGACGTGAGCTGCTGCTTCGGCACCATCCATGGAACGGAATACTTTAGCCATTTTTTAAAACCCTCCTGACATAGTCAAAGATTACATTGAAACACGAACAGCCGCGAATTTCGGCATATTGGTTATAATCTTTTGCAACTTTCTTATACGATTATATCCCTAAACCAGCCATCTGTAAAACGATTTGCTCCGTTTTATACAATTTCTTTCCGACAATTTCCGCACCCGTGAAAATAAGTGCCTAATCATGGAATGAAAAGTAAAAAATGGCAATTCAATTTTGCGTCCGTAGTCACATAACATCTCTATTATATCACGCCTTAAGGCCTATACAAGACTTTTTTTTGCACCTCCTGACATTTTATCAATCCATAGTAGTTTTTCCATGTTTGGGAATGCTATACTTATAAAGTGAAGCCTTACCGCTGACCCATCCGATTACGATTTAAAAGGAGAGAGCACCATGCCCATTCACGTCGTACTTTATCAACCCCAAATCCCTGCTAACACCGGCAACATCGCCAGGACCTGCGCAGGGACCGGGACTTCCCTTCACCTCATCCGACCTCTTGGTTTTTCCACAGATGACAAAATGCTCAAGCGCGCCGGGCTGGATTACTGGCAGCATGTGGACATCCATTATTACGATTCTTTGGACGATTTTTTTGAAAAGAATGCTGACGGCAACTTTTACTTTGTGGAAACGTTTGGCCAAAAGGCTTACTCCGACTTCGATTTCAGCGACCCTTCGAAAGAGATTTTTTTCATGTTCGGGCGGGAGACGACAGGGCTTCCCAAGGAATTGGTCCGTGCCAACATCGAAAACTGCCTCCGGATCCCCATGAACACCAACATCCGTTCCCTGAACCTTTCCAATACGGCGGCCATCCTGGTCTACGATGCGCTGCGCCAGCAAAATTTCGGGGAGTTGCTCCACGCCGATGGGAAATTCACCTGATGGCAGGGATCACATCCTGCCAGGGGCGTGAATCCACGGATAACGCTGTAAATGATGGGCGGTTGCCACTGAATCAGACGGAGAATAAATCCTCCAAGGAATTTGCCCGGATGATCTTAAAAACCCCTGAGGGGGAATTCCTATTGGTCAAGAATGCCAATTTCCGCTCATGGACCGTTCCCGGTGGCAAACTGGAACCAGGCGAGGACCCGAAAGCCGCCGCCATCAGGGAAACCTATGAGGAAATCGGGGTCGAAGTCCTGGAGGCAACCCACTTATACACAGGGGAATTTCATTTTGTGGATAACCCCTGGTTAGGTCATTTTTACTTAGGGACAACTGCAAAAGGGATGCCTGAAATCAGGGAACCCGACAAAATCCAACAGATTCAGACCCGAAGAACCCTGAACCCATTGGATTTTGGGCAGGCGCTCCACCCCCTCATCGACTACTTATCCACTTGTCCCCAGCTTGTGGATAGCGAAACGCTGTGGGTAAACTAGAAAAATAGGGGATGTAACGAAACCGGCTAATCCCGAAAAGCGTGGGATTAGCCAGTTTTGTCAACAAAAAAAATGAAAATTGATGCAAAAAAACGCAGACTAACCTAGGACTCCGACTTCTGGGATCCTGAGGTGGTTTGCGTTTTTAAATTCTTCTGATTAAGCTCGTATAGTTTTTAAAGCAGGTGTTTCAGATATGGAGCTTTATACTACCTTCAATGCATTCATTCTGATTTCGATTGCCTGAAGCATTCCCTCAATGTTTTTTTCGTGTCCTTTATTGGCTAAGCGGGATAGCCGCTTCCTATTTTCAGATAATAAGTTTTTGGCTTTGGTGAAATCATGGTCAATTAATGCGGATTTCCCTACTTGATAAGGCAAGAAAGCGGGATGCCGGTTAATAAGCATTACTTTTAGCTTTTTGTCCTTCGCCAAATATGCCCAATTTTGTTGGGCGCTGGACAGCGATTCCTCCGACTGAAGATAGACTGTTTCCAAAAAGAAGCGGGAAAGAAGAATGATTCCCTGGTAGTATTTTGGCAGCTGATCATCTGGGATTCTCTTAAGGAGCGCATAAGCTTCTTCGAAATGACCAAGTTCCTCTAACTGTGAAGCCTTCAACAACATGGGGTAAGCAGTAAAGTAATTCCGTAAAGATTGGGTTTCCCGAATTTCAATGGGCGGTAAGTCTTTGTAAGTTTTGCCTGTGGCCATGATGGCATGCATCTTTAGCATTAAGTAAAATCCATATCTGGCTTCTGGGCTTTCTTTGGCGGTTTTAATGTTCAATCCATCCACAGGCATCCCTCCTGAATCCTTAGCCCGTAAGTTAACAATTGCCAGTGATACACCTACTGTGAAAAACATAAATAACCCGGCAAAGAGGTAGGGCGTTTCATCATATAAAAGCAAGTTGCTTAGGAGTGGAAGCAACGGTAGGGAAAAAATTAGGTTCGCCAGTCCCCCTCCTAAATTATAGAAAATGAATTTAAAATTTTCTTCATCATCAGGTTCCATCAAGCATTGTCCAGCAACAGCATTAATTGGCTGATTCCCCCAAAAACGGATTTTTCCATCGGCATCCCGTGCCCACATCATGTTAAGCACCCGAAACGAGACGAAGCGATAACCACTGGACCAACCCGCAAGTAAATGCCCGGCCTCATGGATGAGGGTATGAAGAATAATCGAAACTAATGTAACTGTAATCAATCCCAGCCAAATCATAAAATCCCTCCCTTTTTTCCCAATATTCCCTATTTTAAAATTTCTTCCAACAAATTAAGGAGGTCTTCCCCGTGGGATTTGGTTTTAACTTTGTCGATGACCTTGATGATGGTCCCGGTTTCGTCTAGGATAAAGGTGCTGCGGATGAGCCCCACGTATTCCTTGCCGAAGGTCTTTTTGAGGCCCCAGGCGCCGAAGGCTTCCGCTAAAGCGTGGTCGGGATCCGCCAGCAACAGGGTTTTGAGGTTGTGCTTTTGGATGAATTTTTGGTGGCTTGCCACGGAATCCGGGCTTACCCCGATGATTTTGAAGCCCCGCTTTTCAAATTCGTGATAAACGGCACTTATGTTGATACATTCAGCCGTGCAACCCGGAGTATTATCCTTAGGGTAAAAGTAGACGATCAATTTCCCACCTTCAAATGAACGAAGGGAGTAGCATTCACCATCCGTTGCATCTAACTGAATATCAAGAGGAGCTTTGTCTCCGGCCTTTAACATACTTGAAACCTCCTAACCGATAAATAGCATCACACTGACCGCAAAGAAATTTTGCAGGAAATGGATGCCGATGGGGTACCAGATATTCCCCGTTTTATAGTAACTGAAAGCCATAGGGAAGCCCATAGCGGCGTAGCTGATGAGAAAGATGTAATCACCGGCCATGATGACATGGATCAAGCCAAAGACAAGGCTCGAAGCAGTAATTGCAAGCCATGGCCAACGTTCCAGCCACTTCATGAGGGCCAGGCGAAACACGATTTCTTCGATAAAGGGAGCCATAAATACCGTCATGATGACCAAAAGCAGTGGATAAGCCCCTAATAAGTACTCGATCAACTCCTGGTTCCCAGCGGTGGCTTCCTCTCCCAAGATCATGAAAACGATGATGTTGGCAATCATGGAAAGGCCTAAAACGCCAAACCAGCCCAAAAACACGCCGCCCAAAAATTTCTTAGCCGATGCAATCCGTCGCCAATCCATTGCCAGCTGCCGGCGAAACATCAAAAAATAGATGACGCTAAGGATAGCAAAGGTGATAAAATTGCCCCAGCTGCCAACAGTCGCCAGTTCCTCCATGCCAAATAGCAGCATTAAAATCAAGGTGACCACAAGCCCTAATACAGTAAGGCCCCCGATATAAATCCCAAGAGTGCCGGCGGCTTTTCCCTTAGATAAGTCGGTGTCCCGTAAAAATCCTAACTTCTTTTCGCTTTCCATGTCCATGTCCCCTTTATTCCAACAATTGTGGATAACTTCTTTTCAGCACCTTATCTGCGTAAGAGCAAGAGGCTTTCGCCTTATAACCCGCTTCACCAACAAACTTAGCCCCCGCAGCAACCAATTCCCCAGCAACCCCTAGCCCACGGGCCGCCGGGTCGACGAAAGTGTGGTTGAAGTTGACTGTACCTCCCTGAAGTGTGTAGGTCATCTCCCCCAGTTTTTTGCCGTTGTCCGTCGCAATAAAAACTTTTCTTTCTTGATGATGTGTAATTTCCATGGTAATTCCTCCTCAGATAGCAAGCGTTTACGCCAATGAGGAATTTATCCCCATAGCATTACTTTCATTCATTATACTACAAAAAAATGGCAATACCTAGTAAAATACCTCAACAAAAATATTTCTTTTTTTTCCAGTAAATGGTTGACAGGAAGAATCCAACGGATTATAATGGGTGTATTAGTTGATATAGTACACATAACCATTCTAGTTTTACAAGCCGTCCAGGGAGAGACTTAGCCTTCCGCAAATGGGCTTGTGGCTACAGTACTGGCTTTGCTCCATGCTTTGCCACAGCAAAAACGGCGTGCTCAACTTTTTATAGAAAGGGTGATGTTGATGTTGGCACAAATTGACCCTCGCAGTGCGGTTCCGATTTGGGAGCAGATTGTGAATCAGATTAAGGAATTGGTCTTGAAGGAGATGCTGTCGCCGGGGGATAAGGTGCCTTCGGTGCGGGAAACAGCATCGTTGCTGTTGGTGAATCCCAACACGGTGAGCAAGGCTTACAAGGAGCTTGAGAACCAGGGGATTATTGAAACCCTTCGGGGGCGGGGGACTTTTGTCCGCGAGAATTTGAAGCTGACGTTTGACGAGGAGAGAATCTCGCTCCTTCGTGAAAAAGTCCGGCAAGTGGTCATTGAAGGCTCCTACATCGGGGTCAAAGTTGAGGACATCAACCAGTGGCTGTTAGAAATCCAAGCAGAGTTAGGGGGAAAAATCCATGATTGAAGTTAGCAACCTGCGAAAGTCCATCGACGGGAAGGACATTTTGCTTGACATCCATTTTCAAATCCCGAAAGGCTCCATTGTGGGGCTTTTGGGACGAAACGGGGCGGGGAAAACCACCCTCCTTCGCACGTTGGTGGGCATTTTGAAACCGACGGCCGGCACTATCACATTAGAAGGGGTTGACATCATCCAACAGCCCGAAGCCAAGGAAAAAGTGGTTTACGTGCCCGACCAGCACACCTTTTTAAGCGGCTATAAGGTGAAGGAATTGGTCGCCTTTTATGCCAGTATTTACCCGGAATTCGATAAGGAAAAATGCTTGGGGTTGCTCGAACTTTACAAGTTGCCAAGCACTTCGGTACGGTCGTACTCCAAGGGGATGAAGGCGCTCCTTGCCATTATTTTGGCCTTTGCGACCGGGGCTGAGTACATTATTTTGGACGAACCGACCAGCGGGCTTGACCCCATCGTGAAACGGCAGGTCCTGAAATTCATCCTCAACGAAGTGGCAGAGCATGGGACGACGGTCTTGATTTCTACCCACCATCTCGACGAAGTGGAAAAAATTGCTGACACGGTCATTTTTTTGAACGGTGGCACCATCGAATCCATCACCTCACTGGAAGCGACGAAGGAGCAGTTTACCAAAGTTCAAGTCGCTTTCAAGGAAGGGAAGGGGTTTGAGCATTTACCCAACGTAAAAATCTTGTCGCAAGTCGGGAAAGTATCGACGATTTTGGTGGACGGGGACGTGGGGGCAACCTTGAAGCGGTTGGAAGCGGCCGGCCCATTGTTCATGGAAGAACTGCCGATGTCGCTGGAGGACATCTTTATCACGACGTTAGGAGGGGACGATTATGTGGCATAAAGCGTTGTGGATGAGGAATTACAAGAAGGGCGGGATTGTGCTTGCGCTCTTGTTTATCGCAATGGTGGTATTGGTCCCGGCTCCGATTATGGGTGTCAGGCAACAGATTGAGTGGATGCTTGAATGGAATTCTACATGGAAAAGCATTAGCCACCAATTCGCTTACACCTTCTTCGTGGGAATCCCCGCCTTGCTGGTGATTGTCCTAGGGGCAGTCCTAATCGGTGGCGAACGGAAAAACCAGGGATTGGACTTTTTGATGGGGATGACTTTTAAGCGCCGGGACATTTTCTTGTCGAAATGGTGGTTTGGCTTCCTTCATATCGTGCTGTTTACGTTGGTTGCCACCGTTATCCTATTTATTAATTACCGGTTTACCAACGTCAGGGACTATACGGCGTTCATGCCGTTTGCCCAGTATTTATGGGTGCTCTTCCTAGTTTTGACCAGCAGCTTCACCCTGTCCCTGTTGGTGGGGACTTTTACCGGCAACACCCAGTCGCAGGTGCTATTGACTTGTGTCCTAGCAGTTTTGCCGATTGCCATTTATTTCTTGATTTGGGGAAGCCCGCTAGTCGGGCTGATGATTACCGGGCCTCACGCAAGGGAATATCGTCTAGGCCTCTTCTTATTGGATATTTCGTTGGTCAACTTCTTCAATGTCCGTCAAAGTTTCACGTTGGCAGAAAACCCGGTATTTTCTACTACGATAATTGCGGGCGAATTATTGTCTGGCTTTCCTTCGATTCCCTTCATCTCAGCCATCCAGTTGATTTACATCGGGATTTCACTCCCGTTGGGGATAAGTTTATTCAACCGAAGTGCCAATGAAAACAACGGGAAAATCCTGCTTTATAAAAAATTGGAGCCTTATTATTTATGGGTGGCAGTGGTTTTGTCTGCCATGTTCGGGGGAACCCTTGCCGGGTCCGTTTTATTAGGGACATGGAGTACATACTTCATCGGCTTCTTCATCACCGGAATTTTCGTCTATTGGATTTTATCGAGAATCTTGAATGGGCGTTTCAAAAATGGGAGGGATAGGGCATGAAAACCGCATGGAATGAGAAGTTGTTCCTGACCTTGCTTGCGGTGGGGGCGATGTTTGCTGCTGGCTTCCTCGCCTTGCAAGTGATGGCTTTGGTGTCGCTTTTGTCACAGTTATAATGTTGAAAGGGCTTATCGCAAACCAGCGATAAGCCCATTTTATGTTAGATGTACTGCCAGACCATGTCTGCTTCTTTTCCGTTATGGGCAATCCCTAAACACAGGATGGGGCCTTTTAGGGTTTGGGGATATTTCCGGTCAAAAATCTGTTGAAGGGCATCTTTTTTAGCCTGTTCCAGATTTTTACCTATTTTATATTCGACTACCAAATGAGGTCGGATTTCTGGATTAAGGGATTTTACCATGATATCGGAACGGCCTAAACCTGATTCCCGATTGCTGACGGGCCATTCATACATCCCATAAAGGGAAACGGCCATGCCTAAGAACAAACTGTGGAATGCCTGCTCTGCCGTATCGAAAATGTTGGTGCATTCCCAGACTATTTCACGGTAATTTTCTAAAAATTCCTCCATGTCCCCATCGAGGAGGGCGCCGAATAGGTTATTAAGCTTCCGTTCGTCTTCAGGGTTTTTCCAAAACGGCGGGGCCTCGTAATGAGGGTGCCCATTGTCTGGTAACTTAAAAACTCTTGGACGAGCAAGGTTTTATCCACATAATAATGGTTCCTTTCACGGACATCACGAAAGTCATCCGTTGAAAGTGGCAATGTTTTCCGCATTCCCTTCACCTTCCTGGTGGTTTTACCCCCATTATACCACAACTTAAAGGGATATAAAATGTTAGGTGGAGGGTTATTTAATGACCTTTTTCCTTGATTTCCGGCATTTTGCTAACCCACTGTACGCATTGAAAACGCCGCTTAGGATGATGCAGGCCTGTACCAGGCGAAGGAGTGTCCCAAGGGCAGAGTCCAGCGTGAAATCCAGGTTTAGCCCCTGATAAAATTCCTGAAACTCGTGGCTGGCGAATACGAGGGCAAAGTCCGGGTTGAACAGGTTTGGAGTGCTGATGAAGATGAGGGAAAATACGGTCCAAAACACCTCGTACAGCCCGTTGGCGATGGCAATCTTATACGTCCAAACCCCAGTCACCAGTTGCCAAATCCTAAGGGCGATGAGGGTGGCGGCGAAGCCCAGCATCCAAGGGAGGAAACTTGCAAGTACAGCCAAGTTGAAAATGGGAAACTCGGAATGCCCGTTCAAAATATGGTCGGCCCAATTAGCATTTCCCCAAAAGTTCACGGTAAAGATTTGTGGGAAAATGCCTAAAAGGCTGATGCCGATGATGGTGAAAACGACGGAGGAAATGGTGTCGCTCCAGGAGATTTTTTCGGCGAAGATTTCCTCGACTGGGGGCAGGTGGTTGATCCAATCCTCTTTGATGAGCGTTTCCCCGTGGCGTTCCAAGATGGCGAACACGATGGTCACCCATGCACCTGCCTGAAATAAGCCACCGACCAGTCCGCTCATGACTTCCCCGAAGGCCGCCCAGCTGGAGTTGGCGATTCCCGTGATGGTCGCACCTACGAAGATAACGCTTGCCATGATTTTTAAGACAAGCTTCAAAACCCGCAAATATGGGTCGTAAAGTACGGGACCGATTAAGTAGCGGGGGCGGGTATCGTAGGCATTGGCAAGTTTTTGGGGGCTTCCCAACCCTTCCAGCACCTCCCGGATTTGTGCTTCCGTCGGTTCGTCTGACAGCATATCCAAAATATTGGCGCGCAGCTCATCAGCGACTTCTGCCTTCATATCCGCCGGCAACTGGCGGGTGACCGCATAAATGTAACGTTCCATTAATTCCATCATTTTATCCCTCCATTAATTTTTGGAGCTGGGCAGACAGTGACTGCCACTCCGCTTTCAGTTTTTCGTAAACTTGGATTCCATCGCTGCTAAGGATGTAAAATTTGCGGGGACGGCTTTCCGTCGTGTCCCACTCGCTGGTCAATAACCCTTGCTTTTCAAGCCTGCGAAGCAACGGATACAGGGTTCCCGACTCGATGGGCATGCCTTTTTCCTCCAGTTTTTGGACTAGCGAGTACCCGTATTCAGGTTCCCCCAACTGGCTCAGGACGGATAGGATGAACGTGCCCCGCTTGAGTTCGGTGCTTAAAGAGTTAAGTAATTCTTCCATGGTTTCACCTCTGGGTAGAAACTGTTTGACGGGAAAATCGTCCGCCAAACGGTTTGTTATGTTGTTTCTCTCTTTATATTGTATGTAATACACTATAAGGATATGTTCATTATACTGTATGTGATACAACAAAGTCAAGGACTTATTATGCAACGACGCAGTTTCGTGCTATAATTCAAAGAAAGGGGAGTGCTGACTATGCTAAAATTTATTTTCCACCTCATCATTTTCGGGTCATTATTTTTCGGTGCCCTGCTACTGGATTACCTATTTTTAAGGGAACTCTACCAACCGTTCTTCACGCATTGGGGCGAGTTCCAGGATTTCGTCCCGCTGGGATTTTTCTTTTTTGCAAGTGCTATTGCCTATGCTTATTTGGAAGCGTGGCTAGAAGGCAAAATCTTTGGTCATGGGCAAACCCTCTCCCGCAAAGCGAGGAGTCCAACTCATTCCCTTCGCTTCCAACTGGGGGACTTTCACTTGGTGGTGGCAAGGACGGATGAACACCTCCACATTCATTGCCCTCTTATTTGGGAACCTGCTTCTGTTCGCTCCGCTCGGATTTTTCCTCCGACCGGTTTTCCGTTCCCGTAAAAAAGCATTTTGGGTGGGCTTAGGGCTGTTCATTTTACTGGAAGCCCTTCAGGCAGTCAACCGCCGCGGGGTCTCCGACATCGACGATGTGAAACTTTACATTGGCGGTCTGTTTATCGGGATGGCGGTTTTTGATGGCTGGCTGTGGATAAGGGGAATTCGAAAGGAGAGGGCTTTATGATACTCTTAAATGACATGACCCTGCAAGAATTTTGTGAATTCCTCAATGATAGCAATCACGTTGCTGTTGGGATGACCTTAGAAGAATACAACGATTATGTTAGTTTCATCCATCAGAAAATGACATCTAGCCCATCAAAATAAAAATCCCCCACTCCAGTCATTCCAATGACCGAAGTGAGGGTTTAGCATTTATCCAAAAATCGTTTCTAGTAATTCAATAATTGCCTGATTATCCTCTGGCTTGCCGATGGTGATGCGGATTCCGTCCTTGAACACGCGGATGATGTACCCGCCCGTTTCCAGTTTCTGTCCGATTTCCTTGGCTTGCCCGGTTGGTATGAAAATGAAATTAGCTTGGGATGGATTGTAAGAAATCCCCTTGCTATTGAAAAAATCCTCGTATTGCTTCAGACCTTCGGCATTTTTGACGGCACATTCTTTCACAAAATCGGTGTCGTCAATGGCCGCGGCAGCCACCAGTTGACCGATGGTGGATACATTGAATGGCAGGCGACCCACATCAAGGGAAGAAATCAGTTCGGGATTTCCCACCCCATAGCCGACCCGAAACGAGGCTAGCCCGAAAATTTTAGAAAACGTGCGAAGCACCATCACATTAGGGTACGTTTTCAAAAGTTCCATGGAATTTGGGAAGTCTTTCGCCGTGGCGTATTCAGCATATGCTTCGTCCAAAACCACTAAAATACGGGATGGAACTTGTTTGAGGAACGCATTTAGGGCGACATCGCTTAGGTACGTCCCCGTCGGATTGTTGGGATTGCAGACCCAGATAATCTTGGTTTTTTCGTCGATGGCATGATACATCGCACCCAAATCATGAAAGCCATCACTCGTGACCGGCACGTTGCGGACCTGGGCCCCTTCAATAATGGCATGATGTTCGTATTGGGAGAACGTCGGGTTGGCCTGAATGATGTTATCCCCAGGCATCAAAAGCGTCCGGCTTATCATTTGGATGACCTCATCGGCTCCCGCCCCGAAGATTAATTGCCCCGCTTCAACCCCTAAAAATTGTGAAACTTTTTCTTTAAGGAGTGATGCTGAACCATCAGGGTATTTGGAAAAGGCTTGAAAGTTGGCTAGAACTTCTGTTACTTGCGGAGAATGCCCGAATGGGTTCTCGTTGGCAGAAAGCTTGACCCCGCCTTTGGTTTTTCCGGGAACATAGGCATGAAGTTGCCCGAACTGGGGCTTTGCTATGGGTAATTTTTCATTCATTAGCTAACCTCCATGCGGCCCGCAAGGACTTTTTTCACATCGTCAAGGGTCGCCCCTTTTTCCACCATAAGTACGCTCACATGATACACTAAATCGCTGATTTCAGATACCATTTCCTCAATGCCTTCATTCTTGGCACCGATGATAATTTCGGCACTTTCTTCCCCGACTTTCTTGAGGATTTTATCAATCCCCTTTTCAAACAAGTAGGTCGTGTAGGAGCCCTCCTTAGGATTGGCCTTTCGGTCCTCTAAAGTTTTGAAAATATGCTCAAGGACTGATTCCGGCTTCGGGACATCCTCGAAACATGACCAGCTGCCTGTGTGGCACGCAACCCCCGCCTGCTCCACCTGAATCAAAATCGCATCTTTGTCACAGTCGAAAGCCATGTGCTTCACCCTCTGCAAATGCCCGGAAGTGGCACCCTTCTTCCAAAGTTCCTGGCGGCTGCGGCTGAAATACGTGGCATAGCCCGTCGCTTCCGTTTCCTTGATGGATTCCTCGCTCATGTAAGCCAGCATCAAAACGTCTTTCGTCTGAAAGTCCTGCACAATAGCGGGGATGAGCCCATTTTCATTGAATTTAAGTCCTGCCTGCAAAATACTCATGCTGTTCAGCTCCTTTTTATTCTCAGTTTAGGGTACCTCTATTAACTCGCTTTGTTCCTACGGTACTCACTGCGTTCCGTTCCTCAGAACAAGAAAACCGTAAGAGCCTTGCCCGCATTTGCGAGGATTTTTTCGTCCAGCCGAGGAAGTGAAAATGCTTCTACGGTGCTCACTCCGTTGCGCTCCTCGGCGCAATAAAGACTAAGAGCATTGCAGTGAAGTGGAGCTTCATGGCATTTTTACTGACGACGGATGGGCGGAAAAAGACCGCAAATTCGGGTGAATTGGAGTTATTAGAGGTGCCCTTTAACACAATATTCGCCAACCCGGTGTCGAACTATGTCCTAATTTCGACACCTTTTTGTTTTAGATAATTCTTTAATTCTGCAATTTGGATTTCACCGAAGTGGAACACGCTGGCGGCTAAAACCCCGTCTACGTTGGCGGTTTCTATGGCATCAAAGAAGTGCTCCATGGTGCCCGCCCCGCCGGATGCGATGACCGGTACGTTGACGGCTTCCGTAATTTGCCGGAGCAATTCGGTGTCGTAACCGTTTTTCATGCCATCCTCGTCCATGCTATTGACGACGATTTCTCCGGCTCCGAGGGCAACCCCGGTTTTAGCCCACTCAATGGCTTCCAGTTTTGTTTCCAACCGCCCGCCATTTAAGTAGATTTTATATTGGCCCTGGGCATTTTTTTTCACGTCCAAAGACAACACCACGCATTGGGAACCGAACTTTTCGGCGGCTTCTGTAATCAGGGATGGGTTTTTAATGGCGGCGGAGTTGATGGAAACTTTGTCCGCCCCCCGGTTCAACACGCTGCTGAAGTCCTCCAACGTCCGGATGCCGCCACCGACACAGAAAGGAATCCGAAGCTTGGCGGCTACTTTTTCCACGAAGGCAAGGGAAATGTCCCGCTCGTCGCTGGATGCCGTAATGTCATAAAACACCAATTCGTCGGCCCCCGACTTGCAGTAAAATTCCCCTAACGCCTCCGGGCTGTCCACATCCACAATGTTCTCAAATTTCTGCCCTTTGACGACCCGACCATTGCGGACATCTAGGCAGGGAATGATTCGTTTTGCAAGCATGCCAACGCCTCCCCTACTTTAAATTTACCTTCATAGATGGCTTTTCCAGTGATGGCACCATAAATGCCGAGCCCTTTCAACTGCTCTAAATCCCCTAAGCTGGAAACGCCTCCTGATGCGATAATATCCAGGTTCGTTAGGCGGGCCAATTCACGGTAGATTCCAATATTGGGACCTTGTAGCATCCCATCCTTGGAAATATCCGTAAAGACCACCGTTTTCACCCCACGGGCTTCCAGTTCCTTGCAAAACTCAATGGCATCCAGGTCGCTGGTCGTTTCCCAACCGTGGGTGGCGACTTTTCCATTTTTGGCATCCACGCCGACGCAGATTTTTTCCCCGCCAAGGGCAACCGCCTCCTCGACGAATTTTAAATCCAGGGCGGCAGTCCCTAAAATGACCCGCTGGACCCCTTGATTCAACCAGAATCTGATGGTGTCCAACGTGCGGATGCCACCTCCGATTTGGATTTTTAGGTTGGTGGATTCAATGATAGCCGCCACCAATTCCAAGTTGGCGGGCTTGCCCTCAAGGGCGCCGTCCAAGTCCACAATGTGCAAAAACTCGCTGCCCGCTTCCTCGAACTCCCGTGCTACCACAACTGGGTCTGTATGATAAACCTTCTTTTGGTCAAAGTCGCCTTGTGTCAGGCGGACGCATTGCCCGTCCTTGATGTCGATTGCTGGAAATAGTTTCATCACTTAACCCCCTCATAAGCTTTCAATAAATTCAGGCCCACTTCACCACTTTTTTCCGGGTGGAACTGCATGCCAACCAGATTGCTTTTTCGGACAATCCCTGGGACGGTAACGCCGTAGTTGCTGGAAGCGATGACAAATTCAGAAGGGGTGTCCACATAATAGGAATGGACATAATAGACATAATCCCCCGCTTCGTTTTGGCTTAAAACCGGGTCTTGTTGCTGGAATGTCAGGGCATTCCAACCCATATGTGGGACTTTAACCGTGGGCGGGATTTGGCGGACCGTCCCTTCGATAAGCCCCAAGCCCTCGTAATAACCGTTTTCCTCGCTGGCCTCGAACATCAGCTGCATCCCTAAGCAGATTCCAAGTATCGGAGTGCCTTCAGCAGCCCTTTCCCGCAGGATATGGTCCAAGCCCCGGCTTTTCAGCTCGTTCATGGCAGCGGCAAATGCCCCCACACCGGGAAGTATCAAGCGTTTGGCAGATTTGATGACCTCGGTGTCACCGCTTACCGTTACTTCCACGCCGATTTCCTGAAATGCTGTGATGAGGGATTTTAAGTTGCCCACGCCATAGTCGATGATAATATTCATTTACAACGCCCCCTTTGTGGATGGCAGTTGATCAGAAACCTGTTTGGCGGCTTCCTTGACCGCACGGCCCAGCGCTTTGAACAGGGCTTCCACTTTGTGATGGTCGTTATCCCCGTAAAGCACTTCCAGATGGAGGTTCATCTTGGCTTCGTTGCTCACGGATTTGAAAAATTCCTGAACGTTTTGGGTGTCCAGTGTGCCAAGTTTTTCCCGGTTCAAGGTCACGTTATACACGAAAGCCGGGCGGCCGCTAAAGTCGATGACAGCCCTTACAAGGGCTTCGTCCATGGGGACATAGGAAGTCCCGTAACGGTTGATTCCCATTTTGTCGCCAAGTGCCTCTTTAAGCGCCTGACCCAATGCAAGGCCAATGTCCTCAACGGTGTGATGGTCATCCACTTCCAAATCCCCCTTGCAGGAAACGGTCAGGTCAAGCCCGCTATGAAAAGTGAAAGCGGTCAGCATGTGGTCAAAAAATCCAACGCCTGTGGCAATCTCTCTTTTCCCCGTGCCATCCAAATTCAATATGAGTTCAATATCCGTTTCCTTCGTTTTTCGCTTGATGGTTGCTGTTCTCATGATTTTTCCTCCTCGGAAATTTTTCTGGTATGTGTGAGCCAAATTCTCTAAATGTGCTATAATAAGAATATAAATATCTTTAGGAGGCGGTTTTTATGGACATGCTAAGCGTTGAAATCCGAGTTCCCGCAAATGTAGCTCCTTTTATAGCTACTGACGATATAAATCTTCAATTTAAGCAAAGTGCGTTGTTGTTATATCCGTACATAAAAAATGAAACCATTTCTCATGGACGGGCAGCGGAGTTATTAGGCATCCCAAAACTGGATTTGATTGATTTTTATAGCAGCCTCGGCTTGCCTTATTTTGATTTAACCGCTGATGAAATCGACGATGATGTGGCAACCATCCGTGCCCTCCGGGGACAAGTGTAATGATTATCATCTCCGATACGACACCGATTATCTCCCTTATTAAAATCAATCAATGGAACCTATTGAGGAAACTCTTTGGAACCGTACTTATTCCTTACGCTGTTTTCCATGAATTAACGACGAACCCTAAATTCTCCGATGAATCCTTTATTGTAAAAAATTGTTGCTTCATTGAAACTTTTCCCGTCACCAACCCACTGGCTGTCCAGCAATTTAGGGAAGAAAACGGGCTTGACCTTGGCGAAAGCGAAGCAATCGTCTTAGCTAAAGAACTTAAGGCACTTTCTTTGTTGATTGATGAACGCAAAGGGCGAAGGGTTGCCCATCAAGAAGGACTTAAAATAACCGGTACCATTGGAATTTTAAAAATGGCCTATGAGGACAATTTTCTCTCCAAACAGCAATTTACTGACTGCCTGCATATTATCCGTGAATCCAGCTTGCGAATCAGTGATAAAATTATCGATGATATTTTAAATAATCCCTAACGGCATGTTTCCCACGAAGCGTGCCTTTTTAGTTTTCAAATCGAACGGAAACCGCGTCCCTATGGGCAAATAACCCCTCTTCTTCGGCAATCAGTTCAATATGCCTTCTCGCCGCTGACAACGCTTCCCGGTTGTAATAAACCACCGAAGTTTTCTTCTGGAAATCATGGACATTCAAGGGTGAGGAGAAACGTGCCGTGGCATTTGTCGGCAACGTGTGGTTCGTCCCCGCATAGTAGTCGCCCACGGATTCTGGCGTGAATTCCCCCAGGAAAATGGCACCCGCGTGTTTGATTTTTGGGTACACGGCTTCTGGGTTTTGCGTGTGGATTTCCAAGTGCTCCGGGGCGATTTGGTTGACGAGGGCGACCGCTTCCTCCAAGTCGCTGACCACAATGATGGCGCCAAAGTCTTTGAAGGCCGTCTGAATGATTTCTTTTCTCGGCTGGACTGCTGACATCTTTTCTGCCAGTATTTGAATCTCACTTGCCAGGCGCTCACTGGTTGTCACCACGATACCGGAAGCCATTTCATCGTGTTCGGCCTGGGCCATCAAGTCAGCAACAATGTACTTCGGGTTCGCCTGTCCGTCGGCAATGATGACCACTTCGGAAGGCCCGGCAATCATATCAATCCCTACATCACCGGAAACCAGTTTCTTCGCCATGGCAACGTAGGCATTTCCAGGGCCCACAATTTTATCGACCTTCGTGATGGTTTCGGTTCCATATGCCAAAGCCCCAATGGATTGGGCACCCCCGACCTTGAGGACCCGGTCCACTCCGGCAAGTTTTGCTGCTACCAGAAGGCTTGCCTTGATTTTTCCTTCCTTGTTGGGAGGGGTCACCATGGTAATCTCCTCGACACCTGCAATTTTTGCGGGGATGGCATTCATCAAGACGGTGGACGGATAGGCGGCTTTGCCCCCTGGGACATAGATTCCCGCCCGTTCAACCGGGGCCACGATTTGTTTTAGGTAGCTGTTGGCTTCCTTGATTTCATAACCGGTCTGGACTTGCTTCAAATGGTATTTTTCTATGTTGGCCATGGCACCTTCCAACGCTTCTTTAAGCTCTGGGCTTACTTCTTTAAAGGCGGCTTCAAACTCGGCTTCCGTCACTTCCAATTGGGAAATCCCTACCCCGTCAAACTGCTTTGTATAGTCGTAAAGGGCACGGTTTCCAGCATTCTTTACCGTATCCAAAATGGCTTTCGTCTGTTCTTCGATTTGGGTGGTCAGGGAGATGGAACGGTCCAAAATCCGCTGAAGTTGCCCATCTAATTTATTCCCATATATAATTGGCAGCATCTAAGTCGTCCTCCTGTTCAAAGTTGGATAAGAAATCCTGGATTTTTTCATATAAGAAGCCATAACTGGTGTGGTTCGCCACGATTTTTGCCTGGATGTCGAACATTTTCTCTAAGGCCACCAAGCCGTTGGCCTTCAGGGTGTTGCCCGTTTCCACCAAGTCCACGATGCAGTCCGCCATGCCGACGATAGGAGCAAGCTCCACCGAGCCGTTCAGGTAAGTGACCTCTACCTCCCGCTTCCCAGCAAAGTATTTCTTAGCAATGTTGGGGAATTTGGTGGCGATTTTCAACACTTTTTCCGAGCCATAAAGCTGCGTTTCAGGGAATCCCGCCACAGCGAAGGCACATTTTCCAAAACTTAGGGCCATCAGTTCGTATACTGGCAACCCCTGTTCCAGAATAATGTCGCTCCCCACAATTCCAATGTCCGCCACGCCCTTTTCAACGTAAGTCACCACATCCACTGGCTTGACGAACAAGTAAGCGATACCGTCCTGCTCGTCCTTAAATATCAATTTCCTCGAAGCCGCATCCACCGACTGGGCCATCCCCGCCGCCTTCAACCGCTTCATCGTTTCCTTCTCAAGCCGTCCTTTCGCAACGGCAACTGTCAACCATTCCATATCAAACCCTCCCTTTCAACCAACTGTCCACATCAATGGAAAAGCCAATCCCCACATCCCGGTACCGCCCGCCGCTTAGGATGGCACGGGGAACATTGCGGTAATATCCCTTGAAAATCGTGCCGTCATAGTAGGTGATTTCACTGGCCATGGACACATCGAAAATCATTTTTTTGGAAAATTGCTCCAGCTTATCCCAATCGGAAAGGGTGCCTATGAGGCTCTCCCCCAAAATCAGGGGCTTTAATCGTTCTTTAATGGAAGCAAGTTCCCCTCTCAAAGAGAATAAGTGGGGAATAAGCTCCTGAACCCCTTCTGGCAAACCTTTCAACCGGGCAAATTTCATGAGCTCTTCCTTGTTTTTCGCCAGTAATAATGACCGGAAAATCTTTTCCTCCTGAGCAGCCATCCCACTTAAAGCAATGAGCTTGCCAATAAATTTTGTCGTCCCGACTTCCAATAGGAAGGGAGCGCCCTCCAAGTATTTTAAAGCCAAGCCAATCATTTCTTTTTCAGCATCCACTCCCAAATTGCCTAGGCATTCCAGGCCGAATTGGTTGATTTCCCGCACGCTTTGCTTGTCCGAGCGATACACCGCCGACTGGTAGAAGAGCTTCGTTTCCCCGTCTTTGTCGATGCGGGGGAGCAAGTCCCGAAGGACCACCGTGGTAATGTCCGGGCGAAGCAGCTGGAATTTTTGCTCGCTGTTCATCACCGTCACCAGCTGCCCCAAGTCCACCCCATCGCTGAGGGACGAATAGTGTTCGTAAGGCTCGAACAGCGACGGCTCATAAGGGGCATACCCCGCCTCCATCGCCAAATCCTCCATCTGCCGTTTCAGTAAATAATTTTTTAATGTCTGCATATTAGTTCCTCCCTAAAATAAAAAACCGCACAAGTATCCAATGATACTTGTGCGGCTTCGACTTCCAACCACTTTGCTAACAACAAGCACCATCTCGATCCAAAGGGGAAAAGGGCTTGCATCCATGAGAATTTTTCATCCCACAAATTCAAACCCACTTCATATGATGATGGTGTCCGCGTACAGTTAGCATAGAATTAGCCCCCTTGGTTGCATGTATTTAGTCTATTATATCCTAATTCCCAGATTAATCAAGGGATTTTTTTGTGAAAATGCTATTATGCGTTGTTTTTTGAAATGGCATTAGGGTTTTCCACCCTGCCAAAAGTGTCCTGTCATCATCAATCACCCTGAAAATGCATATAATAAAACGGTAGCCACAGCGCCTGCCCTTATGGTAAAATAATGTTAACAAAGGGACAAGGAGAAAAGGGATTATGGATTTTGGCAATCAGGGATACAGCATTTATTTACATGATGACAAGGGACAAAAAGTACACGGCGCAGGCTTACAAGGCGCTTACGGGCAATGAAGTCGATGCCGACAAAATTGAATACTACTCCCTAAAGGACAGGTTTGAAGGCGCGCCAAGGTATAACGACTTGGCATTCGTGGTCGACGGCTGGCATATGATGATTCTCATCGAACACCAATCAACCATCAACCCCAACATGTGCTTTCGCATGTTGGAATATTTCGTCTACCTGCTCGACCAATACATCAGGAAAAATAAACTGAACAAATTCGGGGTCAAGGAAATGAGGTTGCCCAAAGCGGAGTTTTACATCGTCTATAACGGCGACGAACCTCTTAAGGAAAACTTCCTTAAACTGAATCTCGGCTCAATCACCGCTTCAGCAGAAGTCCTTGACATTCATTTCGAGAACTTAAAGGATAAAAGCAAGGACAACGCATTGGCAGGCTATGCAAGGTTCATTGACTTTTCAAAAAGCATGGGCGTAATAGATGCCATCAAGGCAACAAGGGAAGAGGGATACCTTCCCCAATTTTTCCAAGAAGGGACGTGGGGTCCCCGCATTTTCGCAAGAAAATGTATCCACCATTAATGGGGTGATTAGAAATATGTTTGCAGATATATTCTCCTATGACAACGAACTGCGGTATGAAGGTGAAAAAAGAGGGGAGCAAAAAGGGAAGTTGGAAGGGAAACAGGAAGAACAGTTTAAAATTGTTTCCAAACTCCTTAAAAAAGGATACGATACTAAAACGATTATGGAACTAACAGAAATCAGCGACCACCGTTTAGAAGAAATCAAGGCACAGCTTAAAAAATGACCTACTTTCCCTATATATATGAAAATCCCCGCAAGCGATTTCCTTGCGGGGATTTTCATATGGGGGTGGATAGAGTAATCCTAATTCATTTTCTTGCCAAAGTCCACTACTTGCTGAATCCTTGAATCAATAGCCTCTACGATTTGCTGTTTCCTACCCGGTGTCAAAAGGGGCGACTTGTTTAAGACTTCATAGACTTCATCGTTAAACCCTTGTAGCTTGGAAGTGTCCAGCCATGAGAAGTCACTCACTAAGCCAAGTTGCTTGAGATGGGATTTTTTAAATGGTTTAGCGGGCACCAAACTTCCGATGTCTTGCCGGTGGCTCCATAGGGAGGTTCCAGAATCAAACAAGGGAGCCATCCCTAGACATTCCAATGTGTCAACGTTGCGTATAAAACCAAAATTGCCAAAGTGGCGGTCCGTGTTAGTCAAGATAAAGTCCGTTACAAACATATGTTCGGTTCCGACTTTCGGATTAGGGATACCGAGAAGTCGGCAGGCCCTCAATAAATGCTCCAGCCTTGATTCACTGTTATCCTTCGCATAGGATTGCATGACACGATAAGCCGAAACATATTCTGTTTTTTCGTCCAAAAAATTTTCGCACATGGAATAGATTTCCTTGTTCTCTACTACCACATGGTAAGGAACATGGGAAATGCCAAGGCGGTTGTATAAACGGCTGGCGATTTCTTCATTAAATGGCTCCTGCACATAAGGCAAACTGCCCCCTTTAGCTAAGAAGCGTTTGCCATTCCGAATGACCCATTTCTTCTTGAGCCATCCATCAGAGGTATTATCGGGAGAAAGGAAGTCAAAATTTTTGGAACTTTTCTTCCCCTCAAAAACCAGTTCCCCCATATCTTTGGAAAAGGTATTCTGAAAAAAGTTCACGCTTTCCAAAGTCAGTTCGGAGCCTAGTGGCTTAATCCAATAATGGTCCGACAAGCTAAGCCCGTAACTTTTGTTTAACAAAGCATGGGTATCAGCTAAGTTCAGTTTCTCCAAAGCCTTCTTGATTTGCTGGCGGCTTGCTGGAATAGCGCTTCCTTGCCACCAATGATTTAATCCATAACCATTAACGTGCACCCCACGGAAATCAACTTTCAAAATAACGCTACCAAAAAACGCATACATGGTTTGTTAGGACATCTAGCTTCATGGAAGGTGTGCTAAAAAGACCAACGAATTAATTAGTAAAAATATCCTTTAAAATATTCCGATATTGAGAACCTCTGTCAGTTTTTCTAGGTCAACCAAGCATCGGATCATCATGCGTGAAAGGGGAACCTTCGACTGCTGTTGCTCCTTGTGCATATTTAGTAGATTGAGTGCCGTTTTACGAGCCATGTTTAGGTTTT
>Ga0268261_10000522_pt1 | contig 24398 bp, 15 predicted proteins | sample TergutNc150P1_FD_190353 | JGI IMG/M metagenome (GOLD analysis project Ga0268261, IMG submission 190353) | Nasutitermes corniger P1 segment gut microbial community from laboratory colony in Florida, USA - Nc150 P1 (SPAdes) (version 2) | ecosystem: Host-associated > Arthropoda: Insects >...
GTCATATATATATATGGAGCACCTATTCTTGATGTTTCTAGAGCACACACGACGCACCACAGTCAGTAGGACTCCTCTGAACGAGTGATCAGCTCATCGCAGAGACCTCTACCTGACAACACATGACACTCACAACAGACAAATATCCATGCCCCCGGGTGGGATCTCTGCGACGAGCTGATCACTCGTCCAGAGGAGTCCTACCGACTGTGGTGCGTCGTCGTGTGTGATCTAGAAACATCAAGAATAGGTGCACCATATACATATGACATTAGTAACCTAAGGGTTAACTTGAGGACAACAGTATAGGCATGTATTAAAAAATTGTAATGCTCAGCCAGCCAGACCACACATGTGCATTGCTACAATATCTGTATTTTGTGAAATACAAATTCATGTCATAATATAAAATGAGCCCATAAATGTAGACACATAGACAAATATAGCTGTTTCTGTCCAGTTCTATGTCATATGACAGAAGTAAATCTACAGTCACTATATGCTACATGGTTTGGTTAACAGAAGGTAAGCTGATAGTGGTTTTCTTTTCGGTTTCTGTACCATATAGTGGTAGGTAAGCTGATAGCAATTTTAAAATAAAACCAGAACATACTATCAATTCACAAGTAATTTTGTTGTAATGGTTAGTTACGTACAAAAAAAAAAAAAAGGTAGGTGCTGGACACAAAACTACATGAAGTGTTTTGAATAATTCTAGGACTATGGGGTTCATGGCACATGAGTTTCGTTATGCATGATCGAAGGTGCACTTGATGCTGTGAGCAGTGAGAGGCGCTGTTGATGATACTTCCACGTGTGTGAGCGTAGACTGCTGCGATTCATAAAAGTCTGTCCACAAAGCGAGCACACCTGCTCACTGCTTGCATCCAGGTCATGTTTGTCCTTGATGTGAATGCGTAGGTTTCCCACTGTACTGTAGAACAAGCCACAGTGGTCACACCTGTATTTCCGAACAGGGCTTGTCAGTCCTTTTAAGATTTTAAGTCCTGTAAAAGCAAATCTGCAGTCAAAAAAAAGTGCAATAAATGACTGTGGCAAAAATTCATGCATTAACTATACAGCAAGACAACAAGAGTTAAATAACTGATTCTTAGATAATTTAATCTCGGCGGAAGCAGCAGCAGCAGCAGTATAAATTCCTTAAATTGCGGATAAAAGATACTTATCACTCAGAAACTGCAACTCACAAATATATTCAACTGGTGAAACACTGGGAGTTCCATTGGAAAAACGTCAGTTTCCACATCTAGCGCTAAGGACATAGTTACAGCTGCACAGGCTATATAGCACTGAATGGTAGGAGAGAAATTATGAATCATAAGGAATGTGGAAGAAAGTGGTTTATATGCCAGATGAAGTAGAGAGTAACGAGCAATAAATGTCAGCTGTATATTGGAGGAGAAGCATATAAGTTCTGTTCACACTGACTCCTCTTTTTACCAGATCCCTCTGTCCACATGACTCTTTTGTTGCCTTTTTTCATGAATATAACACAAAAATAATACATAATAGAAGGTAATACAATATTAATCCAAGTTAAGGAAATAAAAAGATACCTAATAATTAAGGTGAAGTATAATAATATGTAGGCAGTGCAAATTCATTAATGTTAACACAGCACAAAATAAAACAAAATTACAAAAAGAAGAGTGAAAATATAATGATATTCCATTTCATTATGTCAATACACATTCCAAACTGTCTGTTCATTTTCTGGTGTACTTCAATTGCTCCTCATCTGATCTGAGTATCAACTGCCAATCAGGGACTTCTTCCATCTTCATGCAAGGAATGGCTGGGTCCTTCCTAGAAGTTTGACTGCTCTCAGATGGAAACATGCTGAATTAGCAGTGTACTTCCCTCTTTTGTGCCAATATATACAACTGACATCATATTGGCTTCAATGCTGCTCCTGGCATAATTGTTGAGGGCAAATCACCGATTTTCGCAAAAACACTATACAGTCCCAAAACTCGAGGCTTTCATTAATTTAATATTTCAACTGCCAAAAGAGTTACTTTAAAAACAGTTCACATAATCAGTTCTAATAAGCTAAATGCTTCCAGAACTTCTGTATACCATGTTTTCAGTCACATCTCTGTCCTGTCTGCGATACTATGGCACTTTTCCATTTTTTTTTTGAAATTTGAGCCACTTGTTTGCCTCAACAGAAGTGATTTTTTGATAATGGTTCAGAAAAAAATAGGTCTCGCAGACATGCATGAGGTAATCCCTGCATAATAGAAATGTAAGTGGTCAGTTCTAAGGGCAAGACAATATATCAAGTTCCTTAAAATGGGGAATTTCTTGACCAGCTCTACAACAATCAATTTTGTTGATTTCAGCTTCTGTTGTGAAGCGGATGAGAACTGTGCTCTTCTGGGTTATTACACAGTGAGTAGTGGTAATAACCCAAAACAGCATAACTTTTGATCTCAATTAGTTAAATACAGGACAAACTTTACTAGAAAATAAATGCAACAAGCTCTCTCTAGCAATCACATCATTTTAAAGCATACAACTACCATTTTAGAAACAGGTTCTCTCTACACCCAAGGGAATTTCAGTGTCAGGTTCTAGAATTTTAGAATTTACAGTCAATGTAATAGCAAGAATAAAATTTTTATTCATATCTTCAATGCAACTGTGCAACATACTTCAGGTTTATATGTTACATTTGTAAAATAAGCGTATGTCAAACAAATGTCACATGATATCCTAGCCACACTCAAACCATGCACATGTTGCTGGGTGTCAGCTGTGACTCCAGCAACTCACTACTTTTATTTGCCCCTTCTCATCTTCTAGGCTCATATTCGCCTTCAATTCAGTATTCACTCCATTTTCAAACCTGCTCACACTTGTCCTCACCCACCCTTGACCAGAGGGGTCTCAATGGGAAATTCTGTAGCACTTTTCCCAAATCTAAAGAAACAAGTTCAATGGGGCCCTGACAAGGGCAGTTTATAATTGACAAATCCAGTTAGTTCAGACCAAGCATTAGCCACTTCCTCTCCCAGTGGGTAGGCAGGACCACACTTGCCCAATCCCACACCCTTAATTCCTGAAGCTTGAAAAGCATGTTCTTCTGATACATCAGGATCACAGTCCAATTCCACATGGAGCCAAAACCTTAAAAGAAACCAATGTAAAAAACAAATCACTGTGGAAGCTTAAAATCAGTGATAACCATAAACTCTCATATTACCATTTTAAAATTCATACCATTAGCACACTAAAATTCAAAGGTTATCATAACACAGAGAAACAATATCTGGAATGAGGCATTACTGCAGTGATCATATGAGACCTCACAATGGTCTTTTACGTGTCATTACGAATCCACTAATATTTTTTGAACATGCATACTTATGCAACTGCAGAAACACAACAATCATCATCACAGCTGAATGTGCAGCACTTTTGCTTCATTTTCAGTAGGTCACGGGTTTAATCTTGTCTCAAAGACTCACTGTCCTGACTGAGTATTTTTAGTGATTTTCCTCAACCGCTCTATGCAAATACTTGGCCAACCTCTATTTACACCTCATGTGCCTCCTTCTACATCTTTTCCTGTTCACCATTCACTAATCACTTACCATTCAACACTATACAGTACGACACAACCCTTTGGTGCCTAACAGCAGGTACACCCATCATGCAGTGTGATGCTCAAAATGCTGAATATCAGGCACAGATGATGACCATTTAATGGCTTTTGTTATGCAGCTTTTACTTAATTTCTGGTCTCCTGCACATTCCATGAGGCATTTAATTCCAGTGCCAAAAGGTTAAATAAGCCACAAAATGCAGATACAGTTGTTGGTGGACCACAGCCGCATGTAACATCAGTTATACAAAACAACATGTGTCATAAAGAAGGATAAAAAATTCTAAATAGTCAAAACACAGGTGGCTTGCAGGTATGAAATTCAAAACTTCCCCACTCAAAATTTCATGGGCTTATTTTCATAGCACCTTTCTTAATAGAAAAGAAAGCAATGAAACGTGCAAAGCAAATTTATTTTCCATGAATCATCCATCTGTCTCTTACAGGCATGTCTATTATATTTAACAAATATATTTCATTAAAACCAGCATGATATTACAGAAACATGTGTGGCTACTGTTTTAAAATAAAGTGCTCTCTAAGATCACATAATGCCCGCTCCAGTCTTGGTCTTAAATGGATAACACTTCACAACACAGACGTTTTCATTGTGTATGGAATGGTATCCATGATTGTGCAAATCATTAATGTGTAGGTTCAAATACTAATTCACTCGTCACTGACACCAATGTCTATTCAGGTGGAAGAGGGATTGGTAACATTCAATTTAGTTTCATTTGGAGATTTATTGAGTTTCCTATTCCTTTCTGCATTCCTGTGGTAGATGGAGAGGTGATTTTGGAGGCTGTTATTACTGCGGAATACTTTGGAACAATATTGGCAGCCAACAGCTCGACTGGGCAAATGGCGGTCTTCAATGTGGCGTTTGAGACTTGACCTTCGCATCATCTTGCCGCAGAATGTACATGCACAGTACAAGGTGATGTCACCACTCCCTCCACCACCTGGTAGTGGCATTACGACCTCTGCAAACAAATCAGGTGAAATTACTTGCTGCTTAGTAGTATTGCTGAGAGTAAATTTTTTGCACCATCATGTAACACTACAGACTTCATAAAATTTTAATACTACTTAATCCTACTGTAATAAAACAATACAATTCAAAGAAAATATGCCGATTATGACACTTCATGTTTCCTCTATGATCAGTCTTCTTTGCAGCATTTTTGGGATAAAGCATAATGCCAGTAAATAAAATTATCACAAATATTCTGAAGGACAATTCCCTTCCCTCCGTTAGAATCAAAATGGGTTCCTTGAAAACACTAGTATTATTTGTGCTTCTTCCCCAGAAGATGGCACAATGAAAGACATTCTAACTTACACAGCTTTAACATGCCACTCCTAAGCTGCAAGGATTAAAACACAGTAGCTGATATCAGTATGATTACTACTTAATTGGAAAGAAATCAAAAGAAAATAAGTATGTACTTTCATATAAAGCATAGGTAGGGCAGGCAATCATTTATGTACTGATAAAAGTGGTTAAAGCAACTGACTTGGTCCTTTGCTGTAACCACCACAGCAGAACAGACCACTGTGGTTAACACCATCTACAAGATGTGGTCAGCCATTCTGTCTGAACAGCTAAACCACTTCTAAACGAATAGATGATTTTCACTACACTTGATACATACGTCATGGCATCAGATGCCACCACACCACAGTTTACTTTCTAATCACAAATAATAGACACAATGGCAGTGCAATGTCTTAGGAGGGAGTGACACTGGTACCTTTACTTGTAGCAGAGCAGTAGGAAATGGAATTTGTGTAGTAGTCACCTTTCCAGAACACATTATTCTGTTAAGAACATCTGTGTTATAGAATAAAAAGGAACAAGTCAGCCACATGAAATGAACATACTGTTTTCAGTTTGATGATGATAGCTAATAAATAACTAATATGTTAATCACAACATAAACTATGAAAACTAATACTGTCTTCTGGGATGTGACACCATGCAGTCCGGTCAAAACATACTGACATTTTTGGCAAACATAAATATGTTTCTTCCAGACTACGTGATATCAATCTCAGATGACAGTATTCTGCAGAGCCACTGTTGTGAGAACCTCAAACTCCACAACCCAAGATGTGCTGAAACAAAGAAGCATGACACCACGACATGCCATCATGCGATACATGATTATTAAGGTAGGGCTGGCCATCTTCAACACAAAGAAGGAATACGTAATTCATATGAACTTGTCCGAGGGCTGCACTTGTGAGTAAGTATATAAAAAGGAATGATTGGTTTACAGTGTGCTGCCTTAAAAACAATGAGTTATAGTTCCTAAACATTATCTCTGCCATATTATGTTCTGAAGACTTATGACATTATGTCTGCTAGATCATACGGCTGACACTACTTAGGTGACTGACGGTTGCAAATACTTTTTTTTGAGGGCCGCGTGTTGGCCAGCCCTGATTAGGGCATGCCTGATCATTTTTGCTGATGATTTGATCCCTGGTATTGTAATGACACTCTTCAACTGTATAAGTACGGTAATATGTTATGGTGACAGCATAAATGACAAATTGGAAGGGCTACAGAATGAAGCAGTCTTCTATTTTCATATGTCAGCCTACCTCTGACACCTGTACCACCAGATAAATCTCATGGTTTTTACAACTCAATGATTTATTTCTGTGAAAATAACACGTCTAAGGCAGTTCACCATTTTAGAATGTGGTACTTCGTTATTACAAATGATCATTAGAATTCATGTATCTGTCTTTTCACAAACAAGCTAACGTTGCTATTAAGGCCATTAATTGCCGAACTTCAAGACAGAGGCAAATATGGTCGATCTGTGTACCTTGTTGCCATATCACAAGAATGCACCACTGATTTTTACTATCATTTGCATGACAGTCTTGCTCAAGTGGAAGATTTCACAAAGTCATCTTTGAAGCCTCTATCAGTGCAACATATTATAACAAATCCTCCATCATATCTAAATCCCAATGTGGCAACTTTTACTTGAGTTTATGGAGCTCTGGACAACCATACATGAGATCTGTTGTACATATTGTAAAATGGTGACCCACACCAACATACTTGATATATCTACTATTAGTATTTATATTAATAATGACATTACAATCTGTGTACAGAATGATTAGCCTATTGACTTTCCTGCATGTATTTCATCGAGATTTTATCCGAGGTGGCCTGCCAATAGTAAACTGCAATGGGATGCCTACTTTATGCAGCTGAAACATGTAGCTGCTATCACAATCACTATAATAAAAGTTGTGCATTGACAGGTTGTATTTCTTTCATTATGTAAAGAGGAATTAGTTTCCACACACTTGTTTCATATGCCCATCATTACATCTACGTGATTTGAAGGAGGAAACCACAAACTGTTTGCATTTAATATCCTTTACTGCAATTGAAATAAGCTCAATTTGTTTTACTTTTAAGCATGAAAATACTAAATGAATGACATCCTTAGTTGTTAATCCACCTCAGATCATGAAAAACGCTAATGGATTGGAGTCTGACTCCAGGTATGGGTTTCAGAAACACTCTAAATTCATTAAAACAAAGAACTGTCAAACTGTCTTCTGTAAAGACAGATACTGTATCCAATCCCCTGACAATAGACTCCAAAGATTAACAGTGCTACTGATATCAAAGTCAGTCACTCACGTGATTCTCCCAGCCTGACAACATACCATACTTCTGTACAGTTAATTTTAATGCTATCTCCAAATTTACTTCATAGTCTTCATAGTGGCTCTACTCATGCAGGTTTCCTCATGCAAATTCCATATGCATTTCTTGTCCACCCCCTCCCACCCATCCACATTTCACATTGGTCCACTCTAAAGTTCTCAATTTTACTGCCACAACCAGCTAGTACGCTCACAACAAAGCTCATATTTCAAATTCATATGAATAAGTGACCAAATTATTGATCCACATACAGCTTAATCTGTTCAAAAAATGTGAAGGAAAAAATGCAAAGGAACCATAAAAATGTTAAAATAAAGAAGTTACAGTCAGGACAGCGTTAACTCAAGTACACTGGCTTAATCCTTTTGCGGTACACAGATATATACTGCTCCCACCCTCCTGGTCAAATCAAGTTCAGCTACATATATTAAAATGCACTGATTCTTACATATCTTGATGAAAACACTTTTATCCACTTCACATCAGATGTGCAATTCCACACTTTAATCCTTATATGTCAGTTACTTATTTTTCTTGTCTCTTACATCCGTAAAGTAGAACTTGCAGGATTTGTATATAAAATATGTCCCATTTAACCAGCTTCTCCACTTGAATACAAACACTAAATTGACTGGTAGCCAATCTGATCTTTAACAGATGGTTCTGATGCAGCTTTCCTGGCATTCCTGCCAATGTTTCTGTGATATATAGAGTGATGGTTCTGAAGACTGTTTGCAGTTCTGAACATTCTTGGACAATATGAACACTGAACTGGTGCCTGGTTTGGCACATGACGGTCTATGATATGCTTCCGGAGACTGGACCTACGCATGACCTTGCCACAGTAATTGCATGGTCGGTACAGACGCAAGTCACATTTGTTGTACAGACACTCTGCAAAAAAACCAACTACATGTTAACAGAAACTTACTCACTACTGAAGTTGCAAGGAAGTATTGTGTTTTAACATGAGAAATAAAACAGGAGTACAACAGCGCTGGATAATACACAGCATTAATCCTGATAACACATGAAACAAATGTACTATCATTTATAATTAGCAGGCAATGCTGACAAGGTTTTATAAATTGTGAACAAATACCTCAACATTTCTAAACTGACATACTGACAACTTATTTCTGGCAAAACATTACTTTCATTATACCACACCTACGATGGAGTCAATTCGCTATCTATGTACATTTCATATACATGATATTTCAGGAATTCACTGTAATTCTGTGTTGAGGTGACTGGTTGTCACTGTACCAAGTAATATTTTTCCATTATTTTAAGTTCCAAGAATAGTAGTAATGGGCAGGATCAATAACAGAACCCACTGAATACTAAACTTGATAAAAATATGTTGAATGACAACAGATCACATAAGACAGAGACAAACACCCAAGAAAGTCATGGATATTAAATATATTCCAGACAATGGGCATGACCAATTCAATTGCCACCATCACCACAAACCTTAACAGAATAGATGGCCATCTAGACCACCTTTGGAGCCATACTTCAGGAGACAACTTAGGTAAGAGCCATATCCTTATCCAACACATCACATGTATGGTAGTAACACTGTTCACTGTCTCAGATATGGCAGCCAGCAGTTTCTGTTAGTAAAATGGGAAACTACAGCTTGTTGGAGAAACCCCTAATCCAGTAGCTTCCTACTTCTGTTCATCCAGTTACTTTCAGTTAGTTATGAGTCTCCTCTCTTTATTTAACCTTGTAGAAGCCATCCACAGCGAACCTCTTGTGCATGTGAAGTATCTGAATATTACTTTTTACATTCAACTTGCACAAGCTGCACAAGTGAAATGTGTAGGTGGCATTGCAAGCACCCCATCTTTATAGCGTCACTACACTAGTACATGTTCTTTGACTATGTAACACCAATGCAGTGTGTGACTGACAACAGTCCCTTACTTACTGTGAACACACTTTGCCATTTGGTGGCAACACCAGCTTGGGTATGCTTACATCTTAGCTGACTGAAATTAATTTCATAGCAGTTCTATAGGAATTCTTAAATGAACTTTACATGAAAATGCTGATAGTTTAAGATAATAAAACTCAGTAACTTTGGAACAGACAAACAGTCTCATACTGTCCAACACGAGGTTGTGTGGTTGTTTCATGGAACACTAGCACTATTTGTCAATACAGACAACACAACGGGATACCAAACATCGAAATTAACTCTGGCACAGTCAGTATAATACTTTGTTGGGAATTGGAATTAGGACGGCATGTTTTACTAACCAGCCTTCTGTAAAATCAGTTTGGTTCAGATAAACAGGGTTGGCAATCAACCAGCAGGCAAGCAGGCACGCGCGCACACACACACACACACAGAAAAACACAGAGATTCATGTTATAAATCTTTTCATTTTGTTTTGAAGGTAAACAACCCTTCTCCTCATGTATTAACAAATACCAACATTTGTATTATGGCAGCCGGTACAGATATTTTATATTTGTGCACAAAAATTTTTTAAAAACTGCTAACTTATATTTTCAATTTAATCATGTCAACTGGTTGGCCAACTAGTAATCAGAAATGGATCACAGCCAATCTGCATGTACATTACAGAGTTCCATTTACCTAAAGTTACTAATTCACCTTGTTCTAGACACACACAAAATGATACTTTGCACATGATATCTCAATCAAGAAGTTAAAGCTGGCTGAATTTCAAGACATATCATGTACTCAGACAAAAACAATGGGCTTTGCATACATAACTATTCAGAGGAATATTCTGTCAAAGTCTCTAATTTCTGATTAGGAAATATGTACTCTATAACCACTAAATAAAAGAATTAGTATTTCAGACCTATTCTCACTTTCTTCTTGGATTCCAGCTATGAAGGATGGTGCACAGATATGTAGAACAATCTCACAAAATGTGCTATCAAGGTTTATACCAACCATACCAGGACACTATCGTAACGTTCATTCCGTGCAATAAGAATACGTGTTTTATTTACAAAACCAATATAGGCACACACATTACATGTAACAGTACAACTTCTATCCCTCCTACATGCTTTGAGAAGTACATCACCATCAACAGGGAGTATAACACGCCAAGTTATTTCAAACATGTTAAAATATGAAACAATTCAAGTAGCAGATATATTTTGTACTGTAGTGATATCTGCAGCAATGTTCATATGATGACAGATGCAGTAAAACCCAGTAAAAAAGAGCAGTCTACCTATTTGAAATACTGTTGAAGGTTACATAACTGCATACAAACATCTAAGTGGCCTTGATCCATAATGGATCTTGTCCCTGTATAATGTGATGCAGTTGTTAGTGCAGGATGTGACAACTCCTGCAGTGTCTGCTACAATACCTGCATATTGCATTATACTCTAGAACCTTTATTTGCCTTGATTTTTAAAAGTGTTATAATATATGATGGAATGCAAGCAAAATAATGCATTAATCTTCTCCCACTCAACTGCCAACAACGGAACAATACGTTGCTCCAGGTTACCAGTGTCACTTTTTTCATAAGAGGTCAGCACTAGATAAAGATGATGATATGAAAAAACAGATTCTATCTGCAATAAATGACTATGGGAATTAAAATTTACAAGGAATGCATGTTACAAACACGTACACTTTGCTGCAAAACACCTGCCGACATTCATTTGTAAGTTGATTTATGTCATCTTGGAGCAATATGGTGGTCATGGAAATGTTGGTAATGGTGAGTACCATACATAAACACAAACATATTCTGAACTTAGGAGCAGTAAGGCAAAATGCAGCCATAAAGCAGTGTCAAAGCCGTATGTTTCCAGTTTACAATGTCAGTGTTCAGGAAGCAAAATGAAAGTCACCAACTGATTATTCAATGAACTATTTATTCATTATATAGGCTTTTTACAATTTGCTATATTACAATAGTAATCTACATGTAATACTCAAGAGTATATAGCTGAGGTTGTTGAAAAGTTCTACGTTAGTCAGTGTCAAGCTTTCTTTTCTGATTTTTCCCGTGATCATGGAAGTCATAAAGAGCTTAACAATGAAATGACATTTGTATCATCAGACAACAATGTAGACTCATGTCTGGTGATAAATGCCTTCTACCTACATCACACTGTACAAACACGTTGCTCATACACCATTCTCAAGTAGATCATATCAACAAATTCTTGTTCATAAAAAGCATTTTGAATGTTTAATTAAAAAAACACATAATGTAATGTTCTACAAAAAAGGGCAAACAAAATAGGCTTGCACACCACAGACAGATCATTCAGAACGAATTTTGGCCCACAGCGATTTTAAATTAATATTAATAACATGTTACTCTATCAGTTCTTCTCATACATACTACGCAGTATGTTTTAAAAAAGAAGAGACTTTGGCAGTTTCAAATATGCTTACACATTTTTTGCCTAACAACTGGGTATCAATATGTCAAGTGGTGATCACTCCACTTTGAGTTCAATACTTGTAGTATGATCTCCATTTCAGGGTATTGTGATAAACTAAACTAATGACAATAATGTTATTTTTCTTCAAATAAATCACAAATTATACCATTATTGCCACCTGTTACCTTTCTCAGCACATAATAACAATAATAACAATAGCAATAATAATAATAATAATAATAATAATAATAATAATAATAATAAAGAAAGAAAGAAAAATTGATAGGAAAACTAGAAAGAAACAAATAATGTATAAAATGCATCACCTAAAATCTGACATAGATATGATACACGTAAAAAGGACAGGAGGAGGAAGAGGCCTGTTACAAATTGTAGGGACATAAACAGCAGAGATAATCAATATTGCAAAATATCTGCACACAAAATACGCAGAAGACCAGTTTGTGAATATCATTAAAAGTCATGCAGGCAATCAACCAAATATGAATTCAACAATTAAAAGAGCAGCAAAGGTTGCAGAAGAATTAAACCAATACAATGGGAACAGTGACTCAAACAGGAAGGCATTCAACACATACAAGCAAGATTACGAGTCACAAAAGAAAAACATGGCAAAGCCAAGTAATGCATGGCATATATCAGTATGGACAGACAACTGATTAGTGAAGAAGACACATTCCTGTGGCTGTAGAGGGGAGAACTAAGAGGGGAAACCGAGAGTGCAACAATAGCAACATAAGATCAGGCATTAGAAACCAAACATAATGAGACAAAAATATTACAAACAGAATATGCAGACTTGTAAACAATTTGATGCAACAGTGAAACACATCATATCAGCATGTCCAATACTGGCAAAAGAACAATACATAAACAGACATATGCATATGCAAGGAAACAGGGGTAAAATGAGACAATGAACACTGGTATGACTATGCAGTACCAAAATTAGTTAAAACCTGTCATGACGGTAATGTAACCATGTTATGGAACCAACAAGAGCAAACAGAACCATTCCTAACAATAAACTGGGCATCGTAATTCATGATAATAAAACAGGAACATGTACGTTTATGGATGCTGCAATTTCAGGTAACAGAAATGTGATAAAGAAAGAAGCTGATAAGATTCTAAAATATAAAGACCTTAAAAAAAAATCAGCGCATGTGGTATGTGAAAGCTGAAGTGATACCAGTAATAAGTGGGGCAACTGGAACCATCTCAAAATCAATCAGACAATACCTGAGCAACATACCGGAAAGCAGAAAATCAACAAACTAAATACTTCAGAAAGTACGAATGTAAAAGTTCAGAACATACTTCACGCGCGAAATAATATTACATGTAACACAAATTGTGAATATAGAACAAGCGCAACAACACCCTCGAAACATGATTCCTTTCAGGCATATAATTGTAAATACCCTGCATAAAGGTGCCAACAAGCATAATAATAATAATAATAATAATAATAATAATAATAATAATAATAATAATAATAATAATATCAAGAGTAAATCAATGAATGGACAATTCTACCAGGACCTTGAAAGACCATTGGTAGATAAAGAAAAATCCGACATGGTTATGCAGCTCAGGCCTAAAGGGAGAAGAGTTTCATAACAGAAGCTCAAAACCACACACTCAGCATGCATTATCATCAGAGGAACATTATAAAGCAAACACTTGATGGTAAATGCAGAATGTGCTATAACAGATGAACACATAAAACATATTGTTGTAGAATGCACAACACTTGCACCATCTGAATATACAGACAGACACAATAAGGTGGCTGGTTACATCTACTGGGCAATATGCAAATGTAAAGGGTTACAGGTTACTGGCAAGTACTACGAAAAAGTGCCTGAAAAGGTCATAAATGTCAACGGTCCCACTATTATATGGGACATACTTGTTATCACAGATCAAACAATAACAGCAAACTGACTTGATACAATAATGCATGATAAAAAAAAGAGAAGACCTGCCTATTGATCAATATAGCCATACCAAATGATTTAAACATTACCACAAAATAAGCTGAAAAACTAAGCAACTACAAAGTCCTAGAGATCCAGGTCAGCACGAAGTGGCAAGTGAGGACAAAAACTGTGCCAGTTATAACTGGAGTATCAAGAAAAATTAGGGAGGGATTGGATCAGAAACTTCAGTTGCTCCCAGGTCACCCATCTATCATACAACTAGAGAATATCACACCAGTCAGCACTGCACACTTCATTTGTAAAGTGTTGGAGTATATCACTTTGATCTCTTGTTGAGCTCTGGACTCACCAAAAGACCGCCACGTAATACGTAAGAGGCGAGAATAAATTTTAGAATAATGATGACAGTAAGTCTGCAGACGAGGGAGAAAAAACCCACAGTATACAGTAACGTTATATACACTACACAAAATTTACACAAAAAGTGAAACTTACTCCACAGCCTAGTGGCAGGCCATTATTCAAACTGTTATGGATATGAGAATATGATGGACAGATACCGATACACCTGCAAAAATATTATATCAGTGGCAAACAAGTATGAAGATGAAGAGCAACTAGTGTAATGCCCACAATTTGTACAGTCATGTTTGTGAAGGAGCTCAACTGACCACTTACTATGATTACTCAAGCCAAGCAAGAGTAACAATTCATAAAGAAAATCTGGTGAAATTGCATTTTTTTTTACAAACTATTCTGATTGTTTCTGAAATTAATTCAGTGTGAAATTCCAACACAATTTGGAATATAAAACACTGAAATCACCACAATAACCTCACTGCTAAACCTCTTCAATGTAAGATTCCCCTCAGTTTACAGCTGCCATTCATTATTTATTATTCAGCATCATAATGAAAATGGGATGATTGTGAATTGAGTGAACAGGGAAGGAAGCTGCCATGGCTTATTTTAATGTACCAACAACTGCAGAACTTTCTGAGACGGACAGGAAGTAAAAGAAACTTGCACAAGACTCAACAATTTTTTGGCAGGCTATATTCATTAGTCACCTGAATGTCACACCATGGCACAAAACCATGTTTTTGAAGAAACTGTTGCTTTCTTCTCTGAAGTGAGTAACTTTTACCATTTTGACATAAATCAATGCTTAGAAGACTCTGTGGGAAGAATCTCTTAATGACGTTAATCATCAAGGTCAAGAACTGAACCCAGGATCTCCTGAATGTGAAACAAGAGCACTAACCATTAAGTCACATCTGGTTCAAATCCACTGTTACCTACAGACACCTTAAATGGGAATTTCTGCATAATTCAATATAATTACAACCTTTAATTCATATAATTGTTTATTTATCCTGTAAGGTAACAGTACAGTGTTGTTATTTTAAAATAGTTTTTATATATATACATACATACACACACGCAAACATACGTACTATAGATTCTATATGCTTTCATGCATTATGCAAAATTAAGAGCTAAATCAACCAACGCACGTCACCACCACAATTCTAGATGCATAATAATATAATGTACTATGCAACAGGCCCTACACACAAAACCCATATTCTAAAATTTCAATGTTAAACCAAAATTAATAAACATACTAGGATTAAAAAATTATGATACATTTGACTATTTGTCATTCCTAAAACAACCGAGCTACAAAGCTGTGATGTGGTGAGACCTTCAGCTTAAACATGACTACAGGCCACAATAAAGCTAAGAATCGGCTGTGTTCTTGTCACGTGGTAACACCATGCACAGATCAACTATTTTTTGCCCTTTTGCTTGAAACCAATTAATGTCTTCAAATTAAGTCTCCACCTTCTCAGTAGGATATCTGATGATTATGACCTTGATATTGCACTTTCATAAATATGATGTGACTAAAATGAAACAAACAGAATGAGTATCTAATACTAACACCACCTGGTTTAACTCTCATCGCATGACAATTCTTAATAAAGCACAAGAGCCATTTATCATCCAATCTGAATCCTTCAACAGCAATGCACATATGATCTAACAGTTGAATGCAGAGTCAGTATTTTGTGAAGAAAACTCCGTGCTTCAAAGAAGTATTAAACAATTCAAAACTGGTTATCTTGACAATGACATACACTTTATACAGTGTCAAAATATTAGAATATTTGACGTTCATGGATCCGTGCATCATAATACAAATCGTATAGAAATGACCTACAAGATGCAACTGTGTAGGGCAATTTATTATTCCACTGTTACTTGACTGCTCAACATGTTTAGAGTGATACTATCGCTCACCATCAGGAGCTTCTAAACTGTAATTACAGCTTCTGGTTTTACTCACTGCAATAAAGATATATAATTTTTAGTATTACAAATGTCAATATTTGTTATGTAAGTATGCCATTCTGCCAGTCACAGATGATGTATCATTCAACCAAGTGGCTAGCATTCCACATACCAACTGGAAGTATCAATTACTGTTCAAGAAAGACATTGCACAATATCCATTGCCACCCTTTTGTACATTTCACAGTGACAGTTTCAAAATATCCCAGACATAAAGGTAAAGTTGTCTGCAGGTATGACAACACTGAGACTTACTGGAGTGGACAGAAAGATCCATGCTCTATTAAATGCAGCATTACATTTGTGAGAGTGGTCACCCTCAAGCTGGTGCCTTTACCAGCTCATTCAACAGAAGGCTGGGCAGGTTTCAGAACTAGTGTGACCACAGCAGCAAAGAGAAGAATCTCTGCCAGGCTTCAAACGTCAAGCGTCACTGCACTGACTAGGCTATCCCAACTACACACAATAATTTGATATAGAATGACAATTATTGTAACCAACAGGATATGCATTTAAATAATGCAAAGTGTAAGTCTGGCACTAAGCAGAACCATGTTGGCTGAATTCACATGGCTCAGAACAGGGTTCAGTAGTAAGTTCCTGTAAACATGGAAATTAGGTTCTAAAAAAAGAGCAGTATTTATTGACTGCTCCCCAGCAGAACTCTGCTCCATGCAGTTAATAATAAATACAACCACTCTTGAAATGTGGACATATTTTTGGACTGTCAAGAGGATTCCTATATGGGTTGGAATTCACCTTGTTTCATGTTTATTCTCATCGTGCCCTACGAAAAGGTACATTGTGGGGACACACATGCCTACTCTGTACTGTGATATGCACCTTGTGACACACGTAAACAGAGTTACTAAGGATTATATGAAAGAGATAAGAGTAAAGTTGTCACTCTGCACACCATGATGGTATAAAGGGTGAGCTGAGGTATCACACCACCTCTTCTCAACTTCAGCAACAGATGGCAGTAAGAGGTCAGTCTCAAACTTCCACCACTTCATCCCCAGGGAAAGAGCCCCTGGTATTAGAAAGCTGGGTCAGCCCCAGAGATGGTTTGGACATTTTGAAGAAGAGAAAATCTCTTGCCATGGCAGAGATTGAACCCCATTACTGTCCAGTCTGTAGCCTAGTCCCTGTGCTCACTAAACCACACTGGCCCCATGTGGATTATACAAACAAATGGGATCCAGAGATTCAAGTAATCACTCATGGATGGTTAAAAAGTGCATACTGCACATATGGCAACATATGATAATACAATAACACACTTTAGGGCTGGTGAATGCCCAGCCACTAACAGTGATATAGTACAAATGTAATCTCAAGGAAAGAAATCCATGCTTTTATTTAAAAAAAGTTAAAATTTTAAATGACCCTCTTATACAGTCGCAATAAATTCTAACTGAAGCCTCATTTATCAGGAGGTGCTGAATACACTCCAACTGCTGTTGATTTAATAAAGTTGTGTATGTAACTGCTTGGCCAGTAATGCCTGTTCCTTAATTTCAGCCATTGCCTTCTTTTCCCGAATTTTCTCGTCTTGTGATTCATGATTGTGTGTGGAACACTTCTCTAAGAGTTGACCCTCAACCGTAACAACACGTCCACGGCAGCCAATCCTCTGGTACTCTGAGCACCGCCAGAATACCCTCTGCCCTGACTGCCGATCTGTGTTATATATAAAGCCATTGTGGACTAGTTGATACCTACCTCTAGAACTTTTGATGAGTTGCAGGTTACCTACAATAAAAATGGGAAAGTAGCTATGTAGTTTATATACAAATAACAGATTTGTTATAACTAAGACTTTGAGGGCTGGTAATAAATATTTTGTACAAGGCATTGATCCTGGTAGCCCCTGGAAGCCTGGCATTACAGTAATGTGTCCTGATACATGACAGCTTCTTTTGATCTTAACGGGATTTTTAATTAGCAAGGAATGACGTATCTTTTGTGGACAGACCAGAGATATGCCACCTACAGTCTCCAAACTGTAACAATTTTTTTTTAAAATAAAGGGGGAAAAAGGAACAAGCTAGACATTGTTTTTTAATTTTCAAACAATTATTCCTATCCTCTGTATCACTAAACATGAGAGATGTTTAAATTTAGCTTCCAAGCCTATGAAATTGTGTATATCTGCATCTCACTTTAAAATACATGATGAAGCCGGACCTCTGGACTCCAAACGAAGATTTACACAGCATATAAGAATTTCTGATGAGACACCATGTGGTCTGGTAGCAACTGGCACATTTTTCCAGACTGCGCAGTGCCCCATCTGAGCAGAGGGTATTCTTCACACTTAATGCCATGAAAAACTAAAATCTCACATAAATTTGTCTCAGTTACAAAGACAATATTGCATTTACATAAGTTTGTGGAAGAAACCTATATTAGTAGAAGAAAATGTGTCCCAGTGCTTAATTAAGCGCTACACCATGAAGATATATGGGGTGGAGAGGCACATCTCCATGCATTCTTAACCTCACCACAGATGGATGTGAACTGTTAGCCCACACTGCCCATTGGATAGGAGGTTTGGTAGACCCCACTGCTAGACCAGACATGTTGCAGGAGACCTATATTAAATCACTATTGCATCACAGACTCATGGATGAACATTCTCAAAGTGTAATAGGAGTTGTGACCATCTGGAAGAGAGTAGTAAAAGATGGTGCACAGTTTACATACTTATGTTTTAATTTGTTAAATGAATTTCATAGCTACAAGTAATTATGCCTTTTGTAACTATAATTTATACCCACGTGTTTAAAAAATTTCAAACTGGCTCCAGATAGGCTTTGTATTCTCTAAAGTGAGCTGTGCTTAAAAAGGCAGCACATCCCTGTTGTAGACTACCGGTGGCTCCAAGATTTTACATCTAGATGGCATGGAAAAGCATAAACAGTGAAATTAAATAGAAGTCAAGCCAGGAGAAATGCAACTTACTTTTCATGTCTGTGGCAGAGTAACAAATTACAGTGAAGTTGCAATATCTGGCACCTTAGTCAAAAGTCACAGTTTTCCAGATGTGTACCTTAGAATAGTGAAAAACATAATACAGAAGGGCAGACATCACAGTGACCTGTGCACTTTGACTGCTAATGATTTTTGTGCAGACCTTTGATGTGTACCACAGCATACCATACATTTAGCAACTTCATGGGGAGAACTTACCACTTAATCTGTCACTTCTATCCTGTCCTGTTTGCCCTACTGCACTTTCTAGTCCCTTTTCATCACTGCTAACATAACATGGTACATGTACGTACTCTTAAAAAAGATGAAAATAATTAAAGGCTGAACTCACAGAATCAGAGCGAGGTGCCACTCACTTACTGAACAGTGAAATGTAATGCATTTGTTAGTCAATTTCTGGTTAAAAGAGCTGTCTGGTTTATAAAGTGACAGATATCACAGTTTATACTGTACTTATGGACAATTCTAATTTGAAAAAGTGCAAATGATACTGTGATGCACACTGTTTCTTCATGCATTCTTTGAACCAAGCCATTCTCAAAGTTTCTAGCTGTTCCAAAAATGTGAGCACATTCACAATGTTACCTACTATTTTCTGTGCCTTACACTGCTGTTTTCAATAATATGAAGATTCTTTTGATGTTACTGAACACACGCACACATTCAAAGCTTATTCATCTTTCTACTAAAATCTGTGTATCATATGTAGACCATAATGTCTACTAATACTGTCAATTTAAATAAATACTAACATGTTCCCCTCTAAAAAATGTTTTGGAGATTACACACATTTATCAAAACTCAAAAATTCATTTGTATGATTGATTCCTTGCATTATTATTGATACCATCGTTACTACTACTGCTACTGCACTTACTATTAAATATTATAAACATTTAACTCTGGCAATGGTATAGCAGTGACCACCTTACTTGCTAATTGTTAACAAGCTCATAAGAAGGGAAGGACTGCACAAGCATGAGTGTTGTCTATGTTTCAATCCATAGGAACTTAAGCTATAAATATACTCCCAAAAAAGCAAATGGTTTTGATAAAGGTATGTAACTGCCTGGGTGTTCTGGGATGGGCCTGTCAGTGATCACGACATGCTGATGGTGGCTATGTACAGTGTCCGGTAGCTCAGCTAGCCAGTAATCTAGTCACTACTATACTAGTATAATTCCAACCTTCCATGGCAATGTGCTGCCACATTATTATTACTACTAAGTGCAAGTGGAGGCAAGACATTTTATTCAACAATGCAGTAAACTGATAAGATTATGTAGAGCATTGGTGGGACAACAGGGACAAGGGAAACCTGGAGAAAAATCTGTCCCATTGCCACTTTGGAAATCGGGCAGTATGAATGTGGAGTGGCCTCTAATGTTATAACACTCATGTCACACTTTCACACTTCACCAAAATCAATCCCGTGCTTCATGGAAACAGTAAGAAAGAGAAGCAGACAAGACCATCCCTGCATGTGTTCTTGTTCATGCACAATATGAATGAATGAATGAATGAATGAATGAATGAATAAATGAATGAATGAATGAATGAATGAAATGTGATCACAATGACAAAGTCACTACTTCAATTATAACAGAAAGCAGCAAAAGCATGTTTCCAAATCACACGGTTAACACATGGCCAAGAAAACAGATACTTTTTTTTCCAGTAACGACGATGATACAACCGATGAAAGTGTATATATTTGTATTTTAATAAAAATAAAGTTCCCTGGACATTCCTCCATACCCCCAACATTTAACTATTTGCATATATGCAGATTAGAAGTCATAACTGTCAGTAGCAAAATGCCGTTATTCCTAAAAAGTAAACAGGCAACCAGGAAGCCAGCTCTTACAGTGTTATGAAACACTGTCCTTGAACTGTAACACTACATTGCACTTTAAAATCTGTTTGTAACAACAACACATTATGTAGGAGATATCATACCATATTTGCCCAGTATACTGTCCACCTCAGCTCTGAATGGTTGAAGTGGGGAGATATATGAATATATAAATGAAAATACAATAAAATTACATTACATTAAAAATCAAAACACATATTATACATATAAACAGTATAAAATACAGAGTACTGTCTATGCACATTCTCCATTATCAAGTACATGAAGTTAGGTCAACGGATAAAATCAAAAACTTCCGCGCCACAGCTGGATTTTACATTCCTACCAGCACAATGCAGAAGAAACTTATGGTACTACAGATAGGCAAATATGGTAACTAAGGATGAAGTTCAAATCCAACTTAACATTTGAGATTCTCGCAATGGAATTCCTGAAGATTATTCACGTTCTAAGGGATGTTATGCTATGTTGGCTATTAAACAGTAACCAACATATGAAAGGACTGTAGTGCTTTTGAAGAATTAGTTAACTATCTGTCAGTGTGACGTAACATCTCGAACACCTGACTCTTCAAGGTAAATATTGCCTGGAGAATTTAAAAAGTAGCAACTGCAAATACAGTTCTTTGGGGTCTTAGAATAAAAATTAATCTACAAAATGTACATTAAGTCCCAACAGAAGGACCATTTTTATATGAAACAGCTTCTTTAACTCTTTTAATGTCAGTCCCCCTCCCCTCAGAGTGCGTCAACCTATTGTAACTTGCACTCAATTGCAGCTTCCAGGTATCCAGGAAAACTACACATGTATATTTCCCAACAGTGCTGACACAGGTATTCACATCTGCTGTGAAGGGACTGCTGCTTGTAGGAATACAAAAAAGTGATTACTTTAGATTCACAGAATCTGGTTAATTAATGCCAGCAATTCAAATATAATTTGTACAGCCAGCCTAAATTATCATAACAGTATAAGGTTTACAGAATTCAGTCCACAAGAAAAGACACTTTTGTTGTTATAAGAGAAAAAACATATAATCAACAACACATGGGCTTAATTTTCCTACTAGCAGACACACAAATGTTGATGAATACTATGGAAATGACAAAAACCTTTATGACCAAACCCACCAGTAATTTATATGACACTTGCCTCTGTGGTGTTGTGCTATATTTTAAAAATTACAAACGGCAGTCTGTTAAATTTTTCCAGAACTGTGCCATTTCCAGCTTCTCTCTGATTTTATCTTCCCGAGGGCTGTGATCGTGGACGCTTGCATCCCTTGACAACTGGTCACCCAACGTCACACAACGCCCACGGCAACCGTCTTTCTTATACTCAGAGCAAATCCAAAAAATCTTATTTCCAACTTGCCGATTCATTCTATAAATATATCCTTTGTGGGCGAGCAGCAGCCTGCCTTTAGAGCTCTTGATAAACTGAAGGGCACCTACAAATAACAAGTGCCCATGTCAGGGTTTGAAATAAAACAATGACATATAAAGATGAACAAGAACAAGGTGTAAGTTCAGAACATGTAAGGTTTGAGAACAAGATGGATGACAAGGAAAGGATGGTTCACTTATTGTTACTGAATTCAAAAGAATTCCAGGCAAGCAATGCCTGCAGCTGAACCACTTCCTTCTACAACTTTCAAGTCACTATCCAGGTTATCAATAATTGTAAGTGTAATTTTCCAGAGTTAATCTGGAATGGTGTGCAGTGCTTGTAGCAGTATATTATCCTTGTCTGATTTCATTATATACTAACGTACCAACATTTACATTCCAAACTGTGTAATTATAAATTATTATTAATGCAAATTGTGTACTACAGAATTCTTAGTTACATCGTTTACAGATGAGGCCTGGAAAAGAATGAAGATCTAAGAAGGTCCAAGGTGGACTGAAGTAATTCAAAACAGAATAAAACTGTGTGATTTTATGGAAATGAAGCAAATAATTTGACCAGCTGAGTAACCGTAAAGTTTTCAAATAACAACTAGCACTATGAAGGTAGTTTATTTATTAATACAGGTTTGGTTGGCCAATTTGTCTTACACTCTTTGTTCAGCAGTATGACAGTAAAGACCAAAATGGTAGGCAAATGTGTTGTAGATAAATGTCAGGTATTCAAGTACATGATCTATCATACAGATTCAGAAGCATGTACATCAGAAGCCAAAGCAAATAACAACATGTGTGCCTCACATACTCATTCGGTACCATCTATTCAAACAATGTCTTCATCCTCTTACAAGATTTCAATGGAACAAGTCAAGAGTTTACCCTTGTCACTGTCTCATGCTAAATGCTCAGACCACTTCATACAGTCCGAATCACAGACATTCAACATCACAAATATTACACAAAATGAACTAGAGTGTTCACAGAGCAGGATACCATCCCTGTGCATGCACGCGTGCATGTGTGCGTGCGTGTGTGCGCGCGCGTGTGTGTGTGTGGGTGTGTCTGTTGGAGTACAGGGCTGCTGGCTCTAGGGTGGACTACAGGAAGTGGCAGTGACCAGTATCAACCTGTCATTTGCCACATATTTTGAGCATGTAAATTTATCACATTCCTAGCATGGATTTTCTCCTGGCCAGTTGACTGTACTCAAAAAACCATGCTAAAAGTTCTATGTATGTGTGGATTAAAACATGGTTCCCAAACATTTCATAATCTGGGGAGGGAGGGAGGATGTGGGAGTCAAACTGATCAGAACCACAACACCCAACTTTCATATGAAGAAATATAAACAGGACTCTGTGCAGCATGTAACCACATTTAACAAAAGTAAAGGATACAGAGGGAATGTTCCATGGGACTCTTCAAAACTACATAACCTACAAATAACAATGCCATTAAATAATTTATGAACCACTATGGGATATGTTCTCATCATGACATACTGAAGTCATGTCAAATACTCTATGGACAGCTTGCAATAGCAGCCCACAATTTTAACACTTACTTCCACACACTAAAGCAATGACAATGATTGGCTTTTATTCCACAATACCACAATTTGAACTTTACCCTGTTTAATTCCCTCTTCCTTGAATTATCGTCTTTATGTTCACAAACTTCCCTGACTGTATTACCAGACTAAACCCTGACTTATCTCAGGGATAATGTCTTGGTGATAGTATCTCAGTTATGTTCACAAAATGGTATACGCAGGAATATAAATGTAAAGTTTATTTCTCAGGGCCCTGGCAGTAACAGCATTCCTGTTAGCTGTGAAATTAAATCAGCCACTTGTTCAATTAGTTTACTGTTACTATGTAAATATCAACACCTTAACAGCCACATACATTTCTTATAATAAAACCAACTAGATGCACTAATTTCTCAAATTTATTTTTGGATTGAAACTCGACATGTTTCGGACTGTTCCTCTGTCCATCATCAGGAGTTTTTCACTGTACACACAGCAATGGTACACGTT
>Ga0268261_10000523_pt1 | contig 24385 bp, 30 predicted proteins | sample TergutNc150P1_FD_190353 | JGI IMG/M metagenome (GOLD analysis project Ga0268261, IMG submission 190353) | Nasutitermes corniger P1 segment gut microbial community from laboratory colony in Florida, USA - Nc150 P1 (SPAdes) (version 2) | ecosystem: Host-associated > Arthropoda: Insects >...
CGTGTGGGATGTCGCTCCATCCTGCTGGAAATATCCAATTGAGAGTTCCTCATCGTCCAATTGATTTACAGCGACATCCCACACTTCACACGCCAGCATGGCCGAAATTCAGTCGGCGACCGCGTCATTTCGAAGGGACTGTGGTCAACGCTCGCCCGATCTAACGCCGCCTCATTATTTCTTATGGGGATATATGAAAGGGAGAGTTTACCAAACCACGAACCATAGACTCCTTGAAAGCAAACTTCACCAAAGGAATTCAGGCAGTGACAGCAGACGTACTGGCAAGGACTTTCAAAAATACGGCGCGCCGGGTTCAGTTCTGTCTGGACGGAAGTGGTGACCACTTCCAGCACGTTATGATGTCACATTTCTCACACAACGAACGTACTCCTGTTCAAATCTCGCTGCAATATCTTCATTAGTTTTAGAATTATTAAAGAAATGCCGCGTTTGGTAGGTAGTGGGACACCTGTATAATTGTGTGAAGTACGATGATTTTTCTGACACCGCCACGCCAGGGCACAACTCCACAAATCTTGAAGCTGAAATTTCCTATGCATACATCGGGCCCGAAACAGAAACGTAAGAAAAATAAACTGAAAATTATAAATCTTTTAAATTAACTCTCTGCATGTAGGCACTAAAAACTTCTACTGAATCTTTTTGAACTGAAACGTCTCTGATTTATTGGCAACACAGTGCAGATTATTTAATTATTTCATAACCTTCGTTTCATAATTTATAAACGTTTATTGTCAAACACGCCCAACGATTTAAAGGGCTGTCGCGGAGAAAATTCCGTACCCTGAGCACGAAAACGGCATTTAAATGCCGTACGCTAAAGGTTAATGTATTTCAATGTGAGAAGGGAGTTATATTGTATGTTACAAAGGCCGGTTCCGCAATATATCCCTTGTGGAGGCCTTTGGTGATGTTCTCTGTGGTACTACTGTTAAATGATAATTCTGCTCTTCTCTCTCTCTGAAATAGTCTTGGGTAAGTTGGTAAAGATTCCGGGGGCATTTGGCGTCTTTTAATCACTTTAGTATAGCCGGCCACCAGGCCGCGTCAAAGGCACCCTTGACATCTAAGCTGGCCATGATGACTACTTTACCTTTTTCCAATTCTGGTTCTATAAATTGCGTCACTGCCATAGCTGCATCTGTTGTGTTCTTTTGAGGAGCAAATCCGTATTGGCTGTCATTTAAGTATTCAATTTTGTATATGTAATGCATAATTCTGTTAATTAGTAATTTTTCAAGTACATTGCCCCTATATCTAGTAAGCTTATTGGTCGGTACTTAGAGGGGTCCTGGCTGTCCTCTTTGCCAGGTTTGATAATTGGAATTGTCTTGGCTGTTTTCCATTCTTTGCGGAAGTACCCTCTCTTCAAACGTTCATTGTATATTTATGTTACAGTTTTGGGTATGCTTTTAAAAAGTGTTAAAATGTTACTTGTGATTCCGTCTGGCCCTGGTGCTTTCCTGGGATTGAAACCTTCAATAATCTGTCTTCGTCCTGGCTAAAGTCTCTATCGTCAATGGTTTCGATCGGTTGCTCTGTCAGTCTTCTGATGTTTGTGATGTTCTGTCATCTTGGGGATTGTCTTCTGGAATGAGCTGTTCTGCCATATACACCAATGTGTCTATCATGTTGGCTGTTTTTGAACTGTCTGGGTTTTTAAGTGTGGCTAGCGCTAACGTGTTTCGTGTTTTCCCCGAGGCAGGCTTGTATCCTGCATTCCACGGGTTCGAAGATGTGTTGCAGTATTGTTTCCATGAGTTAATTTTTTCTTTGCTAATTGCTGCTTGGTACTTACTTTCCCTTCGAAATATTGATTCTTTCTATTATCCCTTAGTTTTCGTTATTTAGCGTTTGTTGGTACCTTCGTCTTAGTGCATTTGTCCTTTTTCTCAATGTTGTGTGAGCGTCCTTCCACCAAGGGACTGACTTTCCCTTTGCAAATGTGTGCGATAAATTTCGGTGTTTAAGCGTCTCCTTACATGTCAACTCCATTGTCTTGCCAAATTCCTCTATAATATCCCCCATGTCTTTGTGTCCTTTCAACCGTGCATTCAGTGTATCACCTATTCCTTTCGTGTTTCCTTCGTCGTTTTCAATTTGAAATGTATGTATGTATGTATGTATGTATGTATGTATGTATGTATGTATGTATGTATGTATGTATGTACTCGTATGTTTGCATGTATTTATGTGTGTATATATGTATGTATTTGTGTACGTATGTGTGTGTACGTATCTATGTATGTATGTATGCATGTGTATGTATTTTTTTAAATATAGTTATTGCACGCTCCATTACATATGTAATACTACGTGCCTTCCTATTCTAGTTACAATTTCATGTTAACATTATTTACCTTGGTTGTAACGTACTATGTTATAGTTTGGCCACAACTCCTTGGTATGATGGATTAGTTCAAGTTATCGAAATAAATTTGTTTGGTGAAACTGGTAAATGCTTTGTAGTATTTGCTTATGAGTATGTGTTTGCTTGTTGGCCAGCCTTCTGATTTGGAACTATTGGCCTTAAAGTGTCTCTTTGTGTCTTTAGTAGTTCACATTCGTATAGCAGATGATGTTGTTTGGTCCGTATCGCCGCATGGGCACGTTGGTATTTCAGATATTTTAAAACGGTACAAATGTGCCTTTATGTTCCTATGTCCCGTAACCATTGTTGTGAAGGAGTGGGTGGTCGTTGTTTTCATTTTCAGTCTTTCGGCCACTATCGGAAAATAGTCTTTTGTGATTTTGTCCTTGGTAGATCGGTTCTCTTTGCCACTTGTCTGCAATTCTGTCTTCGAGTTCACGTTTCACTAAACTTTTTGGGACCTTATTGTAGCATTCCGCGATGTCCAGGTTCGTTCCTGCGTTCTTTGCAAGGGTGTCAGCGAGTTCGTTTCCTAGTATCCCAACGTGTGCCTTGACCCAGCAGAAATGGATTTTCCATTCGGTCTGTTCCAACTCCGTCGCTTTCCGTCTTATTTTTTCTCTGAGGTATGTGTGTATGTTGTTTTGGAGTGAGTCCAGAGTCGTTTGCCTGTTAGTGTATATGATGACCGACTTGTCGTATGTATATTCCAATGTACTCTAGTGATTTCAGTATCGCCAGCTGCTCTGCTTGGTTGTTTGTGCATTTTTTGTTTAACCTGTATTTTAAACTTCTAGTGTGGGTGCCTGATCTGTATACGGCTATGCCAGCGCCTACCCCCTGTTCTGACTTGCTACCGTCGGTGAATATTTGTTTTGCTCTTGTCCTCGTTATCTTGAAGGATGGTTACCTTTACAGCAGGGTGCAGCCAGTGTTTTACTCCCATATCTAGGCCGAACATCGCCTCCTCTTTTCTGCTTCCTCTGGTGAGTTGGTATAGTTGGGCTGCTTCCTCAATCTTTATGTCTATGGGGGTCAAGCCTGTAAGTATACATAGGGCTTCGTTCGAGACCGTTCGATTCGCCCTTGCAAGTTTGATGTTAATCAGTCTTTGGACTTCGGTAATCTTCATTTTGTAGCTAGCCTTGTTGAGAGCGTTTATCCAAACTGGAGCTCCGTATAGGAAGAGGGGTAGTATACCCCCTGTGTATATAGTTTTCAGTGCTGCATAGTTCAGTCCCCAATTGAGTTTTGCCGATTTGGAAAATGCGAAAATCACTTTTGAGCATTTGTCATTCATGGTGATTATGTGATCCCCGAACTTTAGTTTGCTGTCAAATATTATTCCCAGATATTACAAGCTGTTCACTTGCATATGGGGTTTATAGTTCAAATATATTTATAGCTTCTTTCTTTCTGCGTTTCCTTCTCGTTAGTATAGTTGCTTTTGACTTTTGCTCATTAAATCGAATTTTGTTGTCTTTTGCCCATGAGGAAATTTTGCTCCGCTCAATGTTTGCTGTTTTCTGCTTTTTTCACTGTTTTTCCTCTTATAACAATTATCAGATCGTCTGCGAACGCGATGGTTTTAGTCCGCTTCGTGTAGTTGAGGTTTAGGATGTAGTTGTACGGCAAATTCCACAGGCCAGGGCCACAACATGAGCTTTGGGGAGGCCTTTGGGAACTTCTGTCTCCAATCTGATGTTAGTTTGCTAGGTCGCTTGTCTTTGACTGAAATAACTCCTTGTTAGGTTGTATAAGTTCCGGGGGCATCCGCTTACTTTAAGGCTTTTTAAAATGTTTGGCCACCAGGCAAAGTTAAACGTACCTTCCACGTCTAGACTTACTAGCGTTGCAACTTCTCCTGAACTAAACCCGGCCTCTACAACATCTTTTACTGCCATGGCTGCGTCTGTTGTGCTTAGTTGCGGAGTAAATACATATTGGCTTTTGTTTATGTAGTCGTTGGTGTAGACGTGATGGTTGATTCTGCTTATCATGACTTTCTCCAGTACTCTGCCTCCGACACTGAGAAGGCTGATTAGGCGGTATTTCGATACTTCGTAGCTATTTTCTTGTCCAAATTTTATTATAGGGATTAACTTTGTTCTCTTCCACCTCTTTGGGAATACTCTGTCTCTTAAGCATCCATTGTAAATAGCGGTTATGGATTTTGGTAAAATTTTAAAAGTGTGGTTGTAAATGTCGCCGGTGATGCCGTCTTCCCCTGGAACCTTCTTGTTGTCCATGCTCTCTACGGCGTACCTGATTTCTCCTATCGTGAATTCCCTGTCGTCTGCCGTGGTAGTCGTTTGTTGGCCCTGTGCTCTGACGTGTTTATGGTAGTCATTGTCGTCCCGTTCGTTGTCCTCCGGGGTAAATTAGTCCAGCATTAGGCGTAGAGTTTCTTTTATCAGCTGTGAGTGAACCGTCCGGCTTCCGGAGCGTTGTTGTCTGTGTGCTTGTGTTTCTCCCACAGTTCGGTTATATACTGCGTTTCAGGGATTGGCAGCTGTGGTCATGTTGCAGTACTCTTTCCAGGATCTAATTTTTTCCCTTTTGATGGTTCCTGCGTACGTTGCTTTACCTTCGGAGTATTGTGTTTTGTGTTTCTCCATGAGTTCGTCATTGTACCTGGTTCTTTGATATAGCCTGCGTTGGGCATTTGTTCTTTTTCTCAATACTGTCAACTCTTGAGTCCACCAGGGAACTGTTTTGTGAGCTGTTACTTTCTTTGTTGCTCCGTACTTTGGGAATGATTTATTTCAGGCCAGTTTCAGGACCTCACTGAACTCATCTATTCGTTTTTCGATGTCTAGTTCTTCGGTTATTAGTGAGCTTAGTGTCTCGTCCAGGTCTTCTGCCCCATGTGTAGTGGTTTTTGCCGAGTTGTTCGATCACTATCTGCAAGACGTTTCCTTGAAATTTGGCTAAGCTCTCCTTCGTTATGTATCGCCTGTTCTGTATGTTGTCTGTTTTCGATTGGCCGATGCCAGGTCGTATGGCGTATTTGATAATGCTGTGGTCGGAGTTGCTTTCCTGATCGCTAATCGCCCATACTGAAACACTTTTAATCAGCTGGGGCTGATTATTGTTAAGTCAATGTTGCTGGTTCCCATGTGGTTTGTGTGTGTGTATGTATGTATGTGTATTTATGTATGTATTTATGTTAATGTATATATGTATGTATGTATGTATGTGTATGTATATATGTATGTGTGTATGCGTGTATATGTGCATTATTATTTGTAGTAAACAACCTACTTGGGGAAATATCGACCTTTGTACCCTGTAGTTAAGCCCTTTACCACGTCGAAGAAGGCATCGAAGAAGAAAGTCGAAACACATTTTTGTATGTTGTAGGTATGCCCTTTAGACTTAGAACATGTGTGTATGGGGTGACGAGGGGGGTAAACTCCACTGTTTATTATCCCAGGATGAGTGATCGGCAGTATAGTTGTGGAGAGGATGTGGATGTTTGGTGAGGTACTGGTTGGTCCTTCCTGCTGTGTAGAGGGTGCAGTTAAGCCCATTGTACCACCTCGAAGAAGAGATCGAAGAAGGTAGTCGAAACATTTCTGTATGGTGAAGTTAGGACTCCTGTACGCCTATATTCCTTAACCTAAGACACAGTCGTGTTTGGTTATGTGTAGTTAGTTTCAAGTCAGGCTCTAGCCACCGTAGTGATTGGTAATATGTAGTTAGGTAGTTGGAGTGAGCAGTACTGCTGTACATATCGGAATAGTTATTTAGACGTGAAGGGGAAATGCTGTCTGCGGCATTCTCGCAAGACGATCATACATGGAGCTGTAAGAAGTTGAAGGGTCGGAGGTCAGAATCGATAAGATAGAGCACAAAGTAAAGTCTGGATCATGGACTTTGGGAATGTTTATTCGCGTGAAATGAAACTATCATGAGTGAGGAATCAGAATCTGTTTATTCTGTCTGAATATACAAATTTACAAAGGTTTTTAGTTACGCCCTGTTGAACCAAATCCTCCGGTATCACGTTCTGTTCTACCTAGTTCTTGTACCTCACATATTTCAGGATACACTATCTTTTCGCATATTAGTTGTGCCACACTGTCCCCTTCCGATGTATTTGAAACGGTGTGACAGAATGATTGAAAAGAATTACACATGCATTTCCACGATAGTGAGCATCTATCACACCGCCTCCTACACTTATATGGCGATGTAGGGCTAATCCTGAACGAGGTGCAATTCTACCGGAACACCTAGGAGGCACCAGTATTGCCAGATCAGTTTCTACCAGTCCCTTTCCAAATGTTGGAATCGTGATGTAAGCGCTTTTCAAGTCGAGACCTGCTGCCATAGGTGATCCTCATGTAGGTGCTAGGGCATTTGGCGTTAGTTTAACATACTGGAGGGTAGCAGCAACAGCAACATTCTTCGATGCCATGATCTGAGCTAGAAATATGATTCATTTAGACACGGATTGTGAATGCTTTTTTTAGGGCCAGTCTCTGGTATGTCGTGCTAGAGGAAATACTACACCCGCAGAGATTTACTTTTTCCCCTTCCAACGATTTTAACCACCACTTAGGTTCTGGAGAATATTTTTGCGAAGGGTAGAAAGGCTGTCGCAGACAGCGAGGCGCTTTTCTAGTTATTAACGTGTGATAGTTTCCATACACAAGGTACACAGTCCTTCTAACCCTTTCCTACAGAGTTCTATACAGACCGTTTGCGAGTCATAATACATTAAAAAACGTCTCTCCATAAACCGTGACGAAGCATTGCCGCTGCTACCGCCATTCCATTCAAGATGTATACGGTATCCAAAATGTTGATGGACCAGTATTTGCAGACTGCGATGTTATTGAGCGTGCAGCAAGGCGGTCCACTATGGAGGGACGTGCTGAAACTCTCTGGATAAGTTATGAGTGAGGTTTTCCCATGCCGTTTGCCTGCGAGTCCCCCTGACGGTATGTATTTATGAGGCGATTAGCTGAAACTCTGCGGCGTAGTAAGGGATGAGGAACTTCACTGCAGGTACTCGAATGCGTGGAGGTAGTGGTGGTCATGCTAAAAAAGAGGGAGAGAGTGGATCTGAAACTTTAGGGTGACGGGGAGCATTCGGAATAAAAGAACAGCCCCCGCCTACAATGTGTACACCAGTATGTATTTTCAATTCTTACAAGAGATCTTATTGCTTCACTTTCCGAACCAAAAGTATATTCCATTTGAATTTTCCATGCTCCTCTGCCAGGGCAATGATGGTGTAGTTTGTAGGCGAAGATGTCACAACGGAAACTGAGACGGATGTCAGGAAAGCCTGGAGGAAGAAGCTGGCGAGCAGATACCCTGTGTGAACGTACTGCCAGAACATACTGGCCGTATGTGGCTTCCCTGGTCAGTTCGAACCTATCGAGTTCTAGAATTAGCCGAAAGAGGTGATTGGACGCTAAGCCTAGTAAGGACGGAGGCTGGCCAGCACAGACCGTACATCTACAATCTGGCGTACGGAGACATGAGGTCGCGTGTTGAAATCTAGATTGAAACCTCGCTATACACATACCGCAAAGTATATCGTTTCTCCATCCGCCAGACTCTGCCCTATAGTATTTTAGACATAGCATTTCGGTTAGTGCGAGATAGTCACGAGTACATGGGTCAAGGCATATCTTACAAAATTAAAACGGTCGGAAGTTTGCCAAATAAATTCAACAAAGTCCAGATTAGAATATGTATTACAATGAACAGTGGTGTCTATACCATAGATAGTGAACCTCATTTGAAAATCATCACACGGAATATTGTAGTTTAAAATATCTTCATTACCACCTCCATGGGTGAATTCAAAGAGATAATTATGTATGTAAAATCTAGAGGGGATCGGGAGCTCTGCGGAAAATACAACGTATCAGGGGGAGTCTGATAATGCTATAAATAATGAGGCGTGTGTAAACGAGTCAAAACACCTGCCATGTAAAGAACGAAAGGCCCTGTAAGAAAACAGCATATTCCATGACAGAAGATACCATCGTATAGGAGACGCCATATATGAGTATTGTGAGGAAATCGGACAGGACGGAATTCGGGTAGCAGAGTACAATTGCCAGCTAATTTACGCAGCCGACTCATACTAGTGTGCCGGACGGTAGAGACGGTAAAAGGTATACCGTTTTTGCGCATGATTACCTGGAATAAAACAAGATTCTTGCCACAATTATTTATTTCAATGGCATACACCTTTAAGATCTCTGGCAGAGGGTGTCACCTGAGGTATGTTACAAACCCTCTACCAGATATCCTGATGATGGGGTCACCTCAACAGTAAGGCCCGTAATATTTTAATTTCATTACGGCCGTCTCACCGTTCAGCCGCATGACCCTTCTAAACTCCCTATGTTAAAACCTAGGGAGTAGAAAGGTATGAAACTCCTGAGCATCCTCCTCATATCCTCTGAGGTGGAGCATTAGCATTCTACAGTTCAATTCACTCGTCCTTTCTATTTTGTACGGATGCTGCCGCTTGAGAAGGACGATCGGGATGTACGGGGTCATGATGTATGAAACCTAATAGAGATAAAGCTATAATTAGTTTATTTAATTTTTATTTTCTATGTTTTACTACGATCTCTGGTAGAGGGTGATCATATCGTCCCCGTCCCACATCCCTTCAATTTCGTAAGGACGCTTCACCTTTAGTAATGTGATCGGTTTATATAGGACCATGTCGCAGGAAACCTATTTGAGATAAATAAAACTATAATTAGTTTTTATTTAATTTTTATTTTCTATATCTTACTACGATCTCTGGCAGAGTGTGTTCACTTGAGAAATGCAAACAACCTTCCACCAGAGATTCGAATCATAGGGGTTCCACCATCGTCACTAGGAGGCCAGCCATAATATTTTAGCTTCAGGTGGACTCCTCGCCGTCCCGTACTTGTTTCAGCTACCACAACTGAAATAATCATGGTAACACGTGGGCAGTAGTAGAGTTCTTATCTCCCTCGGGTCCCCATGCACTCGGAGGGATAACATGTGACCACCCCTCTCGCTAACACTTTTTATTCTGCATGACTGGTGTTTCTTCAGACACGCGAGAGGGATGTAAACCGTGGCGCCGGACATCTAATTGAGAGAAACAGATATATAAGTTTATTTTCTTTGTTTTTACATACACATATCCAGCGACTGCTCCTATAAAAATATACTGAACCCCCTCCATGAGCCCTGAGAATGGGTTCATTGCAGTAAGTTAAACCCATATACTCTAAATAAAACGAATTTACATGATTCAATCTATTAATAATTAATAACCTTCTTAGAGGCCAATGTAATCTTTGCGGTAACTCGATCACTGTATATTCAGTATCCAGGCCTTGCTTCATCACCACAAACATTACATCGCCTCTTCTAAGCACCCTAATGACAGCGTACGCGTGCCCCATAATCATATATGGTATGGGAATCAAAAAAACGCACAAGATCCACTTCGTGAAGGGATGGCATCTGGAAATTAGAGATAGAAGACGATAGAATTTAATTATTTTATTTTCTTAGTTTTCCACATACATGGCAGAGGGTTCTCACTATATATATGCTAAATCCCCCGCCAGATGCCCTGAGAATCGGCTCACCTTCATCCGTATTACTTACGTACTCTATATAAAATTTACATTTAATTTATTTATAATTAATTGTCTTCTGAAGGGTTCATGACATCTTTGTGGTAATCGGATTATTCTAAATTCATCAATGAAGTTATGTTTCAATACCATAAAGATGTCATGAACCCTTCTGCCTACAAGTATTAGTAGGTAGGGATAACCCCTAATCAAGGTATCGACAGACTGGTACATGCCCAACGATATAATGTTGGCCGTCTGTAAAGTTAGCATCTGAAAATTACAGATGAAAGCTGTTAATATAAAAAGATCCCAGGTTATGAGTACTATGCTATCTCTAAAATGCAGGAATTTGACGCCGGGCAATTGCCCCCTATATAAGGGCTAGTGATACTGTTTTATCATTGATTGAACGTATGTCGTCTTCTGAAAACACGACCCCGTAACGTCTTGGTAGAAACACTTTCACACATGTCAGCGGGGAATCTTGTAAAGTTAGTTGTACCGCCTCGCCAAATTTAGTGTGGACCTTATCTGCCCTTTCAAGGGGATACATACTAACCTCATTCAGAGATGTTATGTTGATCACCTGACATGACGAAATCACCTTACATTTCGTAGGTAGATTCATCTGAAAAAGATTTAAAGAACCGTGCTACCCCTATATAATTCCTATATTTATTCGAAGGTTTAATGAAGAATATACGTACCTTAAACTTCCTGGTAATATAGGGTGAGGTGAAGTGAGGGGACGATATATTCTACTTCTCGTATTAAATAGGAAGCTAGTTCTCTTATTTATATAGATGCGCCGGTGAGGATGTAACTATAAACAGACACGTGACATGTTTTAGCAAATGAGAATCCTTTCAAATATGAATGTGAACTATGGACCCTGAGTAACAAGTACGAACCTGAAGTATCAAGAATCATATAAACAGACATGTTTTAGCAAATGAGAATCCTTTCAAATATGAATGTGAACTATGGACTCTAAGTAATAAGTACGAACCTGAAGTATCAAGAATCATATATGATTAGAGGAAGAAAGACCTATGTCTTATAGTATTAATAAGGAGATCATCTCAACTATAGAGGGTAGATATCTGCCAGTGTTAGAGGGAAACCTTTCTAGTAACAAGTGAGTGGATAACCGTCTTCATAACAGTGCGTTACATGTAAATTATATCTAGTAATATTAGTGAATTGTTTTTTCAGAATTAAAATGCCACATCCTAGATTTACTATAGACGGAGGAATAAACAGACAGTACAAACGATTTAATGCTGTGGGAACACAGCTTACAGTGCCTCTCTTACCCCCATCCGAGAGAGAGGATTCGAACCCAACGTCCCATTTCTTAGCCAGTGTGTCTGATCTGTTTGAGTACTCTTTACAGAATTGTGAAGATTCAGACATGGTAGGAATTACTATAAGCAATGAAGTTAATGTAGCTGACAAGGCAATAGGCATCAGTTTCAGAAGGAAGGATCAGATAACACCGGATGTAATATGGTCAGGGAAAGTAGCCCGATCCAATGCTAGGTTTAACGCTCTGGATAAATTAGTATTGACCTCCATTCTGTAAAAATGCCAATCGGCCACGGCTGAATCGCTACTAAGGGTAGACCCTTGAAAACATGGTACATTTGAAAAGGAGTATCGTCGAAGTTAAAGCGAAAGAAAACTGTTTGGCACATGCCCTAATTATCAGCATTCCTAAATTAACTAACGACTCAGATTACATTGCATTTCGTAAGGGATGTAAGATACGTCGTGTAGTGGATCATTTACTTGCGACGACAGGTATTGTTCTGTCAAATGGCGGAGGTATAGCCGAGTTAATAAGTTTTCAGGAGTGTTTCAAAGAGTACAAAATTGTTGTTTTCGGAGGTCTAGGTTGTGAAGAAATAGTGTTTGATGGTCAGATGGAATCCGAAAAGAGAATTAACCTATTTTATGATGATGTAAAGCATCATTTTCACGTGATTAGCAGCGTTACAGGTGCCCTTTCTCGAAAGTATTTCTGTAAAGGCTGTAACAAAGGGTATGAGAGTGGCGTGACGCATAGGTGTAAGGAGTCGTGCAGCGACTTATGTCAGTCCCACCATGTCCATACGCTGATGTTCGAATCCCGTGCGAGGCATGTAATAGACAGTTTAGAAGTCGTGCATGTTTTGTCTGACATAAGACTAACAAGATAGTTAAAGAGACCGTGTGTGAAAAAAGAGAGACTGTACCACATGTAGTAATTCATATCGGATAAAACGCACGAATGTTTCAAACCATTCTGTACGGTAGGTAATCGTAACAGGAAGATTGGTCATTTCTGTTTTATGCAGCCGTTAAAGAACGAATTGCCTCGCAGTGACGATGTACTGTTTGTGTTTTATGATTTTGAAACTACGCAAGATACAAAATTCTCAGATAATGCAACTGCACATTCCCATATCAGTTTGTATTCAGCAGTTTTGCTCAGTTTGCGAGATGCAGGAAGATATAGAAACGGACTGTGATCGTTGTGGTAGGAGACACCATTCATTCTACGACGATCCAGTCGCCGATTTATCTTATCTTTTTAAACCTCGACCTTGGTGCAATAGAGTCGTGGCCATAGCGCACAACGCTAAGGCGTTTGATTCTCAGTTTATACTGAAAAGAGCTATTCTCAAATGGAACCCCCAACTATTTTTAAGCGGTCTTAGAATTATCAGTATGAAAATGCAACATATACATTTTCTAGATTCCATTTCTTACTTGCCCTTGCCTTTGCGTAAATTGCCCGAGGCGTTCGGGCTTTCGGCGAAAAAAATGTTTTCCCCCACTATTGGAATACAAAGGCAAATTTGGATTATGTGGGCCCCATACCCGACATTAAGTATTTCGGTGCTGACGAATTGTGTGAGGGAGAGGGAAAGGATTTCTTTTCCTGGTATAAAGAACATAAAGACATAGTCTTTGATAACCGTCGCGTGTTGGAACAGTATTGCCAAGATGTCACCGTTTTGCGACAAGCGAGTCAGATATTCAGGCGCGATTTTATAGAGATTGGAAATGTCGAGGTTTTCCTCGAGGCAGTGACAGTACCGTCTGCATGCAATAAAGTGCTTCGCAAGAAATTCCTCAAACCAGAGACCATTGGATTACTCCCGCCTGGAGGTTACAGTGCCAATAACAGATATACAAGAAAGCACTAATGTGGCGTTTACATATGGAACAGGTGGACGAATGTCAGACACAACATGGTAGAAACGGGCGCGAATTCAGACCCCCTGAATTACCGCAGTACAGTGTAGACGGTTACTGTGCAGAGACTCGAACCTTATATGAATTTCTGGGATGCTAGTATCACGGCTGTACATGCCAGCCTTTTCGAGACGTGAAAACGCTAGGCGGAGAGACACTGGCGGAACGGTATGAACAGACTCTAGCGAGAATCGAACCGATAAAGCGGGCAGGCTATCATGTTAAATTTCAATGGGAATGTAAATTTGACGAAGCCAAAATTGTGGAGCAGAAACCCGAATTGCTATTACATCCCATTGTCAAGCATGCGCCCCTGATCACTCGAGATGCCCTGTATGGGGGTCGAACCGAAGCCATGCGGCTCCACTATAAGGTACGGGAGGGCGAGGAATCTGTCCAGTATTGCGATATAATGAGTTTATACCCATATATTTAAGAATTTCAAATTCCCATAGGACATCCGGTCATTCATGTCGGCGACGCATGTGCTGATAAGGAGTCATGTCTAAATATGGATGGATTAGTGAAATGCACAATCGTGCCTCCAACGAATCTCTATCACCCTGTCCTTCCATTTCGACATAACAAGAAACCGTTATTCTGTCTGTATTGATCTGTGTCTTAGAACATAACACGATTGGCGAATGCCAGCATTTCAGCGATGCTGAAAGGTCTGGATGGCACGTGGGTCATTGATGAAGTGCGATTGGCTGTTAACAAAGGCTACAAAATTTTAGAAATTCAAGAAGTATACCAGTACGAAGTCACGCAATATAATCCAGACACTGGCGAAGGAGGTATCTTTGTAGAATACATAAACACGTTTCTTAAACTCAAAGCAGAGGCTAGTGGGTATCCTAGTTGGTTTCGAACCCCCGACGATGAAGATCTATACATTCGCCAGTTCTATCAGAGCGAAGGCATTCAGCTGAAGAGACTATCAGATATATCGCGGCAAAACGCGGTCTATCAAAACTCTGTCTCAACTCCATGTGGGGAAAATTGACAGAAGCAATCGCACACAGAGAAAATTAATTTCAGAACCCCATGAACTGTACCGATTTCTGGTGACGCTGGGAACCGAAGTCCAGAACATGTTTTCTAGTGACGATGTGGTCTGGATTTCATGGCAGTTTTCATCGGAATAACGCGTGCCTAGTCTACGTCATACCAATGAGGTTATATGTGCCTATGTGACAGCAGGTGCACGTATTCACCTGTATTCATACCTTGACAGATTACAGGACAAAACAGTACAGCGTTATATATATACAGCCGGAAGCCAAACCCGCGGTAGTTGAAAGGGGGGATAATTTCGGGGAGATGACGTCTGAATTGAAACCCAATGAAATCATTTCGGAAGTGGTCTGTGCAGGTCCTAAAAATTATGCGTATAAAACAATTCCATGAGAGGTGCTAGCAAAACGGTTTGTAAAGTTCGTGGGATTACTCTTAATTATTTGGCCTCTCAGTTGGTAAATTTTGCGAAAATGAAAGACATGATTCTGTCTATGGATGATAATGAAACTAATTGTACGCACAAAGAATGAGATTAAACGCAAGAGGGATAGAGGAGGTGTAAGTATTATAATTCAGCCCGATGATCTTTTTTGAAACGAAGGCGTTTGAACGACAATACGTCCGTTCCGTTCGGGTATATATACAAGGAGTGAATGCTGACAGGACATTCATGGCTAGTGACATCAGGTTTAAACATCCGTTTACCTGCATTATTGGGGGCCCCACCGGGTCCGGAAAGACTACGTTCTATATACGTTTTCTTCAGAACCTTGACACCCTGTGTACCGAATCGGATTTTCCTGGCGGAATCATCTGGTGTTATAGTGAACAGAGTTCAGTGCCGCAGCAACAGTTGGCAGCGTTAAAGAAGAATGTAGATTCACGAGGGTCTAACCGAAATTTTTGAAAACACAAGGTTTACCGTGTCTTTATTTATTCTTGACGATCTTTTAAACGAAGTGTTTTCACGAGCCTTGTGTGACCTGTTTACGAAGGGCAGTCATCACCGCAACCTCAGTGTAATTCTGATTACCCAGAACTTTTTCCACCAAGCTCCACACTGCTGCGAGATATCGCTGAATGCGTAATATTTGATAGCATTGAAAAACGTCCGCGACAGGAAGCAGTTTGCATAACTCGCGCGGCAAGTGCTCCCTGAAGCTAGTGCTAGTCTGTGTGAAGCGTATCGTGAGGCGACCCAGAGTCCCCACGGGTATATGATTTTAGACTTTGCGCAGGATACAGACGATATGCTACGGTATCGAACCAATGTCTTTCCGTCTGAATATCCTCCCATTATTTAGCTAGAGTGAATGATGAAGCGCATGAGATACAACTTTCACCATCTGCAAGTACTGAAGACAGCAAAACCGCAATTACGAAGAGCCATAATTAAAAATTGTAGTAGCGAGCTAGTGAAATCCATTAGTGAGTGTGTACTGAATGTGTTACGCAACAATCTACAGTTGACTGAATGTCAGAAGAAGCGATTTCAAAAGTTCAAAGTTCCACTCCGCGCACTAGCATCTAAGCGAGTGTCCATCTCGAGTAAGAAACGGTTGCTTAATCAACGAGGCGGATTCCTCGTGCCTCTCTTAAGCGATATATTACCCACTATTGCCAGTCTTATATTCCGTTCACGCGGCGCATAAAAAATGCAACGCAAAATGTACCTTGTTTTACCCGATTACTTACATAAGAATGAGAGCTCAGCTACACTGCAACAAGAATTGCCACCTCTTCAGAATACAGCACAGAGTACTAAACAGAAGAAGAAGACTCGTAGTCGTGTGAAGAGGAAGATGAAGAAGGGGACCAAACATCCGTATAAGTGGGTTGCTATGCGTGGTGAAATTGCTGAGGCAGCTGTTGGACGTAGGGCGTTGATTAAAGCAATCGCTGACTTTATGAAAGTGGTATTACATGACACTATCGCACAAAAAGTAACTACACCTAGAAGCGAGTCAAGAGAGTTAGGTACACAGACCGACATGAATCTGGCAATACCGCCACGCTTTGTACCACTTCCCTCAACGTTTTCTGCGGGAGACGTATATGAAACCGAGACAAGCCCCGTTAGTACTAGATTTGCCAGTGCTACTGCACTTGCCTATGATGACTGATGATGATACAGGTGCCGTTAGCAAAGATGTGGATACAGGTGCCGTTAGCAAAGATGTGGATACAGGTGCCGTTAGCGAAGATGAGATACGCTAATTTGTTAGAAGTCTTTCGGTTCGATTGCTAGCCCCTACCTATCACCGTACGTTCACAAAAGTGGCGTTCTCGATTCAGAGTACGGACTACGTAAAGTAGGTGACAATTTTTTTATAGGTAATTCCGATGTGACGGTGGATAGGTATAGTGATTTCTGTATTAGAAATAAAAATTTTAAAGGCATGCGAGGTCTCTGGGAATTACTCACTCGAAAAAAGGTAAATAAAGAAATTGTCAGCGCAGCCGATCTCAAACGATATAAGAGCATTTTGAATTTAACCAGTGCTCATTTGGAGGGTTACGAACCCGGTACCCCCATACACGTCTCCCGTTCAGTCAAATTCAGAGACGTAATCGCAAAGTTGTTTCCCCAAACAAAACAGCGCGGCACTGAAACATATTTACACCAACAATGGATGCGATATTAGCATTAGCTATCTATGATAAGCAGCCTCTATTATGACCCCTCGAAACCTTCGGCTTTCTCGCCTCAGCAAAAACTACAGAACGCTGTAGGACAGAGTACGGGTAAACAGAAGCGGAAAAGAAAGGAGCAGAAAGAAAGCAGAGAGATATTAAGGCATGGCTTTTAAAACAAGATGCGTACACATTACATAGAGCAGTGCGAAAACGGTTTCCCCGAAACCCGTACACTGTGAATAATATAAACGATGTGTGGGAAAGTGATCTGGTGGATGTTCAGGGCATCAGCAAATATAACGATGGCGTCAAATATCTACTAACTGTAATAGATGTCTTTTTCAAATTCTTACACATCTTAAAGCTAAAAAGTAAGACGGGTAAAGCTGTCACGTCAGCATTTCAATCCATCTTGAAGGACCCAAAATATTTGAAACCTATACGCAGACGTCCTGTCTGGGTGCGTACGGATCGAGGGAAGGAATTCTTGAACAGGCTGTTTCAAGACATGTTAAAACGGGAGGGAATTCAATTTCAGATATCTAAAAACCCCGATGTCAAATGCTCAGTCATGGAAAGGGCCCACCGCACTATCCGGGATAAGTTATACAAATACTTCACATATAAGAACACGTACAGATTTATTGACGTACTGCAGGTCTTTGTGCGAGGCTATAACGCGTCGGTTCACAGTACGAATGGCATCCCGCCAGCCCGAGTTACCGATTCTGATATTCTAACTATATGGCAGAGAATGAACAAGAAGCAAGGGAAGGTTCCTATTGCAAAACCCAGATTTCGCGTGGGTCAGCACGTGCGCATCAGTAAAGAGAAAATGAAATTTGCCAAAGGCGGTGAGCAGAATTACACCACGGAGGTGTTTCGAATTATCAAGGTAGTTCGTAGGACCCCAAGTTCCATGTACGAACTGGAAGATTTGAATCAGAAGGTAATAGACGGGCAGTTCTTTAGTGAAGAGTTAACACCTGTTCGAATCACAAAACGCACCACATTTAAGATTGATAAAATTCTGGCTACGAGTGTCAGACGCGGCATTCGTGAGCATCTCGTGCGCTGGAAAGGCTACGGTCCTGACTTCGATAGTTGGATAAATGCAGCTAGCGTGAAGAATATTTAGATGGAGTACCGAAATCACTTTTACATTACACTGTTTAGGAATGCATCCCAGAAACTCCATTCTAATAATACGCTCGCCGAGTATACAATTCAGCGCATAGACCTGGGTGCGACAGACAATTGGGAGGTAGGGTAATGCGAATTTAGTTGTCCCCCGCCTCTGAGGAGCGGGAATATAAAACCGGTTGACGTTATCGGCGAGACAAATGCTATGGTTTATTGTGATCTGATTACGCCGCAGTTTGTGGGTAGCAACTACATCGGATGTTTGCGGACGTTTTTTCACCCATCACAATTGTGCGACTACACATTTCATAATGTCTATTATGTACCCGTGGAAAAACGTACCTTCCAGGACATAAGTATATTGATAAAGGATCTTAACGGTAAACACATCACTTTCAGGAGTGGTTCGGTACCTACGAATGTGGTTCTACATTTTCGACGCGTATAAATACACTACGTCATCGCATCCGATCATCATTTATAACAATGGATCCCCTTATCCTATACTACAGGCGACAGGCAGGACGTGGTCGCGAAGATATAGGATCTATTTACAGCACTCCACCTTTCGTACAGCGGGGACACGGTCTAGATAGTGTTTTGGCAGGGTTATTTAGGACACTTATACCTATTCTCTGGAGTGGTGCCAAATCTATAGGCAAAGAAACGCTAAAAGCTCTGGGACGCGAAGCGTTACGCACAGGCACTAATATTATTAGAGATATCGCAAAAAATCCTCCTACACAGACCACAGACATAATCTCAAAACATGTGGCTGACCGGACACAAAATATAATCAACAAGTTGCGTGGAAGTGGCGCTTGTAAACGAAAGTGGCCGACGTCAGCCACTGCGCGAAATACGAAACGAAAGAACAAAACTAAAAGTACCTTACCGAGGAAAAGGCTCGGGACTATAAAACGTGATATTTTTTCATAATTTATATCAGTCACGGTACGACCATGTCTCAGACGGACTTAGCTTTTGTGAGTAGTGAATTTGATATTTTTGCTCGCAAGCCAGTACAACTAGCGATGCAAGAAACCAATGTGGTGCACTACAAGCCCATTGCATCCGTTGATCAGAGCGATCTGGAATTTCTGATACCTGCCGACTACGACACGTATATTGACCCCGATATAAAACTCTATGTCAAAGGCAAATTAGCAAAGGCCGTTGGAAGTGCCCTTGATGCGTCAGATCATACCGCAGGTACCAATAATTTTCTACATTCGCTATTTAGTCAGTGTACCTTTGTCCTCAACGGAGTGTATATAACGCAGTCGCGTGATCTTTATAACTATAGGTCAATCTTGGAAGTACTCGTGTTATGGCGTCAACGCTACCATATCGCATCTCACGAACAGTTATTGGTAGAAAGACGTGGGTGATATGTTGCCCTGTGACCCCACAAAAGCAGAGTCGACAAACACTGGATTCATAGACAGATGGAACAGACAGAAACAGAGTAAGGAAATTGAAATGTTTGGGAGAGTAGATAGTGATATATGCAACGTCTCGAAATTCTTACTCCCGGGCATCAAGCTTCAGATAAAGTTTACAAAAGCCAAACCAAGTTTCTACCTGATGAATACGGCTGCAGATTCTAAAACCACTTTTAAATTTCTCGATGCCAAACTGATTGTTAAACGCATCAGGGCAAACCCTAAAATTCCGCTAGCACACGAACAGACCTTGAAGACCGAACTCGCGCGGTATGACCTGACGAGAGTCGAACTGAAAACTTTCACGTTCTCCGCGGGGCCCCAGTCACTCGATCGTTCAGGCGGTCATTGGCCGCATACCCAAAAAGCTCCTGTTCACTATGATAGCAAACACTGTCTTTCTCGGTACCGCCAACACAAACCACTTCAATTTTCAACATTTCGGTCTTCGTACATTCGTGATGTACGTGAATGGTAGGCAGATCCCTAGCGAGGGACTGGATATTGATACTGGTCATGAGAAAACAACTGCCATGGCATACAAGACTGTTTGAAGGTTCCGGTATTCACCATTCGAACTCGGGACTTCAGATAACTCACGATATGTATATTAGCGGGTACTTCATTTTGTTATTTGATCTAACGCCTGATCTGGCCGCGTCGGAAGGACAAACTTCACCCTGGAAAGTGGTAATATACGCATTGAGTTATCGTTTAAAGAAGCGTTAAGAGGCAATCACGTGCCTATTTTACCTGGAATACGACAATTCTGTACGCGTAGATTCTTCGCGAACCGTCACCACAGACTTCTAAGATGGACACAATTCAGATATCGTGTACCCTAAATAATGTTAAATCGTTTCTGGGCGCTTTCCCTTCAGATATGTTACCACACTATATCACTCAGCCTAGCACTGTAATTGTCAATACTGATGGTCACACACAGTCGGGATCACACGGGCAGCTATCCGTCTCGAACCCAGGTCCTCCACGGCATTCTACTTTGACTCCTATGGCGTATCACCTCATATTCACGATATACATTCTTAAGACGCAATTGTACCGTCCTATATTATAACAATACACAGCTCCAAGGACCCACGAGTACTGTCTGCGGTAAACATTGCTGCCTGTTCGCCCTGTACATGGATAGAGGTTACACGGGCATGCAATTCGTTGGACTTTACTCCAGGCCTCGCCGATCAGCAGGTCGAAAACCTCTCCGCCCAGGAATTCGGGTCTGCGCGGGGTACCTTGTGGAGGCCAATGCTGCACCAGCAAGTATAATAAAAGATATGTTCCCCAGTGGTATTATATTATTTACACACTGTACTTAGAGCAAGATGGAGGTCGGTGTTAGATTATGAATATTTTTCTGGGGCACAAGGGGAAGAAGTCTGAAGATGTCCAGGATACATTTCGTTTTCTACCCCCTCATAGCAGCGAACAAAACGGGATCTTTTGGGATGATGGAAGTATTGCTTATTCATCATTATTCCAAACCTTGGTAGGAGCCACGGCCAACTTTGCCCATCTATACGCTAAAGGCACTGACAAATGCAAGTTTCTCTCCGACATACTGGGCCGCCCTGTGTTCAAAATTTAGACTCCTTTGGTTGTCCTTCACGAAAGGAGTTTAAAATGTCAACAGGCTGTAGTCTCCCCTGTCACAAATATCCCGACAAGAGTTTTGCTGCCCGTAACGCACATAATCTTTACGGATGGTTGAAACATCACCTCCAAGACAAGGAATACGTAAAATGCCCCAAAGATAATTCCCGCCACACCGCCATTTTTAATTGTGGAATAGAAATGTAATGACGTCATATCCGAACATCTGTTTCAGCTGCATAAAACACCTATGAACTACCTCGCCATGTACCAGTGTACCTAGCCATGGCATCAAGAATACGTCGCAATGTCGTGCCCGAGGAAGAAGTCAGTGCGCCTTACATCTGTCCACTCCCTATAGAAGGAATCAATCCTGCTTTAGATCCTAACCGAGCACTGCTTCGTCGTGTATTCTTTCTAAATGACGACCGCAACAAGTATGTCTCTGTGGCATTCTATCCGGCTCAAGGATATACAGCTCTTTTAGAATTTGGAACAGCTAAAGCCGCCCCTCTCAGACTAACAGAGCAAGATTTTACTATGCTGACTGAACACCTTCCCGGTCTACTTGGGGCCCTCTGTGCTGACGAGTATTATAATACAGGCGTCGAAGACAATTTTTGGATATTTACCGGAGGCTCATACAAGACAGCATGGATGCACCTAGGCCTAGGCAAACGTCGCAAACAATTCGTCTTCAAGATGCATGAACTGCAATATTTAAATCCTATCATGCACATAGTAACGAATCAGCTGGCTAGATACAGTGGAGCTATGGTGGATGTCATGACATATTCGTTATTTGCCATGACTTCTAGTGAATATATCGAACCCCAACCCCACTACAGCATGCAAATTCAGTGCCCCCAGCCGTATGAAGAATTAAAAGCAGAAATACTAAAATAAACATTCATGTTACTCTGTAGTTAGATTATTAGTATTTCCTACAGACAGAGAGCTCTGATTTACGCTCTACATACTACTATAAAAAGACACCTGTACATATACATGTTTCATTTCGAGTGGGTGCAATCATGACAGGCAGTGTAAGCACCAATCAATCGAAGCCTACGTCAGAGGATGTTTGGAAAATTTCTGGTGATGAGGTATCTGAGGACAACGGCCCTGACAACCACTACATGAACGAGAAACTCAAGCGACAACTAGATGGCCACTACGCACTGAAACAGGCAATGAATCTTTGGCATGGACCTCAAAATCCTGCTTTCAATTCACTCATTGCTCCAGTAAAATCTTTTGAAGGTGCAGACTGGCCGGAAACATATCCTACACCTATCTCATTAGCTGAAGCTGGATTTTTCTGCGATAGTAAGTTAACTACTTTTTAGTAATATCTTTAACTAACATTGAATCCTATAATGCGTTATTTATTCTCGTCTTGTGTCTGTTTCAGAATGGACAAAGCAAAGCGTGTGTTTCTGCTGCAATGGCTGTCTTGTGGACTGGCTGCCTGAAGACAAGCCGTTTCACGAACATGGATATTGGTTTCCGGATTCTGTCTACGTACGATATATGAAAGGACCTTCTTTCTTTAACGAGTGTTTAAAGTATCACAAAGAACGGCACCTCACCACTGACAAAGTTCAAACAACTACTACTAATACCGACACTCTTGAATGTTGTTTACGCCCATAATGTTGTATCCCCTATACCTCTGTAATCTGCATTAAATAAAAAGCAAATACCAGGTTAACTGTCTTTTTTCTTTTTAGTATGTAAGGAGACCCCAGATCCCTAATAATCACTCCTTTACCGTGCTCTGTTTCACTTTTAACATTGCAGACTGATTCTTAAATCTCATGCAGAATAGCAAAAAGTGGTTCACTTACCGATTGGTAGATGTTTATGACGATGTCTTCCAAAATAACTATTCGTAGGTGTTGACGATGAAATAAAGAGTATCGAAGTCTGGAGCAAAGCGTCGCACAGAGTGGTCTTTAGATAAAGATATGGAGGCTTCCATCCCGTGAGCTTTTATAAGACAATTTTCATTATTCCAGCATGTGATAACGCGATAAGACTTTGACCATACTGCAAACGTCTTGATTTTCCAAACCCTTGTTACCACGTCAGCACTTCATTTTGCAAATAATTTCCAAGAAATATGGTCATTAAATCAATCCGTTCATTAAATCAAATTGTCAATTAAATCAAACTGTCAAACTTGATTTATTCGCATCTCATTAAGTTAACACGCGCCGATACATATCTAGAGTTGTGCAATCGCCTCTTGCATCGTATTGAAGAGTTCTGCACTATAAACTTATAGCGCTTGCAGGGTTATCCAACCAACATGCTTACCTTCACGCCACCAATTCACGTCTAAATAGCTATATGTACGGCGGCACTATAACGCTGTCGGATATTATTAAAACAATTACCAATCACTACGGTGTCTTAGGTTAAGGAGTATAGGAGGCCTGAACCTCAACCTGCACTCTCTTCACTTCCGGGATAATAAAACGATGGAGCTTACCTCCACTGTCACCCCTACATCTGTAGGATATTATTAAACATAACCATTACCAATCACTGCTATGTCTTACGTCGTGGGATATATGAGACCAGAGCCTCAGTCTGCACTCTCTACACATCCGGGATAATAGTGGAGTTTACCTCCACCGTCACCCTTACACCCATGTTCTGAGTCTAAGGGGCATAACTACAACATACAAAAATATGTTTCTACTTTCTTCTTCGATGCCTTTTTCGAGGTGGTACAAACAGCCTAACTACAGGGTACAAAGGTCGATATTTCCCCAAGTAGGTTGTTTACTATTATTATTATTATTATTATTTATTTTATTTAAATTTTGTGAACTACTTGATACATCAGTACACATTCCCTATGTGTTAAATTTGTCGGACATAACTTAAACGTACCGTGTCGTCGTCATGTTTGTAATTGTTTCTGTTTACCATACAGAACATGTAGATATATTTATGATCTATCAACCTTACCACATGTTGCACGGGTCTTCAGTTATCGTCATCACACTTTTGTCTGGATATCATGTTTTGTGTCTGAATGCACGGATATGGATCATTTAAAATGACGTAATTAATCTACATTTTATACATTTTAACGTTTTAATTTGTAACACTGTACTTTAACTTAATATATGCACACCTTGTATACCATTTATTGTGCATGTATTCCTTTGTAAGTGACCTCCTTGAAGATGCCGTATGGTGGCCTCTAAATGTAGGAGGAACAGCATGAAATAACAAGACGTTACGTTTGCAGCTGCAGTTAGTTGGATCAA
>Ga0268261_10000524_pt1 | contig 24384 bp, 27 predicted proteins | sample TergutNc150P1_FD_190353 | JGI IMG/M metagenome (GOLD analysis project Ga0268261, IMG submission 190353) | Nasutitermes corniger P1 segment gut microbial community from laboratory colony in Florida, USA - Nc150 P1 (SPAdes) (version 2) | ecosystem: Host-associated > Arthropoda: Insects >...
TTTCATACCTTTATATGATGTTAAACTTGTTACACTTATTCTAAGGTAACTAATAAAAAAGTGTTCTCTCACTCTTTTTATTATATTAGTATTGAAAATAAATAGGTTATCTATTATCTTGAAATTCTTCTATATTATCAAACAACTCTTTTAGTTTATTATCTTTATCTTCTACTATTTCAAAAAGTTCTGGAATATATACATACCCATTAGGTTCATCATCAGTCTGAGCGCAATATGATACATCCCCTTCATCATCTAAAATCCTTAACATCTCTCCATCAATGTTGATAACTTCATAAACCTTACCTATAGTAATATCATCATCTATATTAAGTTTTCTTACGCATCTTACTTTCATTATAAACACCTACTCATATTTTATTATTTAGTTTCATAATTATAAGTTTATAAGTATTATAAACCTTTAAATATATTTTCATCATCAAACTTAACATCAAGTATTATCATATTTTCTTCATCTACATCTAAGATCAATTGTAACATACTCCAATCAATAGTCTTTACACAAACAAAACACTAGCAATTGCTAGTGTTTGTGTTTATTGAATTACTTTTTAACGATGATTGTATCGTCAGCTTTAATTTTGTTCGCATCCTTAATATGAGGATTCCACGCCATTAATTGTTTTACTGTTGTATGATGGTCTACAGCGATTTGGCTTAACGTATCACCATACTTAATTTTGTACTTAACTTCTTGTACCGCATTTTCAACTTTAGTAGCTTCAGTTTTAACTGCTGAAGTTGCTTCTGCTGCTGTGTTAGTTACTGTTGTTGCTGTAGTTGCTGCTGCACCTTTCGCTGCATCTTCAACTTTTGTTTCAACAGCTTTTGCTGCATCTTCTACTTTGTCTTTGTCGTGATCTAATTTTTCTTTGATTTTGTCAATAATACCCATTGTATAAAACCTCCATTTTTCTTTTATTTGATAATGATATTATACAACCACACAACCAAAGACCTATTTCAATGTTATAAGATATTCATAACTTAGACATTACTTTTTATAATAAGTCTATCTTTAATTGATCTAACCATGCTTGTTGGTAGGAATTTATTTTATTATAACCAGTTCCTTCCATCGCATAGATAAATGGATCTTTTACATCGGTTTCGATATTAGAGATAGCTTCAATAATACCATGCGTACAAAATGGGACATATTCTGCTGAGTAACCACCTTCATGTAGTAAGACTAATCTTCCTTTACATAAATCTTTTGATAGTTGATTTATTTTAGTCGCTAGATTTTTATAACCATCAGCACTTAGCATCATACGAGCTAGTGGATCAAAGATAGAGGCATCTTGTCCTGCAGATACTAAGATTAGTTCTGGTTGAAATTGTGTAACCTTTGGTTTGATGATACTTTCATATACTTCATCGTATACTTTATCACCAGAACCGACAGGTAATGGGATATTAACTGTATAACCTAGACCTTCGTTAATTCCTTTATCTTGTGTACAACCTCTGCCAATAGGTTCTAGGTTATCTTGATGGATTGATATAAATAAGACACTATCATCTTCATAGAAGGCATCTTCTGTTCCATTTCCATGGTGGGCATCCCAATCGATTATCGCAATTCTATTAACTCCTAATTCTTTCTGAGCATATTTAGCCGCAATCACAATATTATTAAAGATACAAAAACCAATACCTTCATCAGCTGTCGCATGGTGACCTGGTGGTCTTGTTAAGACATAGGCGTTGTCTATTTCTTTATTGATTACCTTATCTACAGCTGTAATAGCGGCACCTGCTGATAAGATCGCAATTTCGTAAGAACCTTTACCTACTATCGCAGAGTCTCCACAATCAATACCACCTATCTTAGAGTATTCTTTTACTCTATTGATATGTTCGATTGTATGGTAATACTGTAATTGTTCTATCGTAGCAGGTATTGGTTTAATTAATTCTAACTCTTGGTATAAGTTAGATCTTTCTAGTAAGTTTTTTACCCTTCTTTTAGATTCTGGGCTTTCTACAGAACCATTCTCTTGTATATAGTTACCAGCTGGTTCAAATAAGGCACCATCTCCTGCATTGTGCCAAAAGAATGATTCATCGTAGATAAATGCGGTTTTATTTTTATTCTTATTATTAATTATCATTTCTTAAAGCCTCTCTATATAATGGGTATAGTATCGCATCTTTACCAAATACCATGTTATCACCGTAAGGTTGATAGTTAAATTTATAGTAGACACTACGATTGGTATAAGGAGTAGATGCTTCTAAGTATGTAGGGATACCTTCTTTATCAAAGATATCTATTTGGTGTTTTAATAGTTGGTATCCAATCCCACAACCACGATATTGTTTATCAGATACTACACCAACTAATTGATAGAAGGGGATATTCTTAGGTTCATTCTCATGGGAACGATCAGCTACTTCTTGAAAGTTATCTCTATGTTTTAGAACTACTTCATTAATATCATCATAAATAGATGCATCCACATCATGTGGTAACCAAACACTAGCTCCTACAAGTTGATTGTCTAAAGTAGCTACATTGACAATAGAACCTTTAGCTTTTAAATAGACCTCATAGTATTTAGATACTAATTGTATTTGGTTTTTATCATGACTGACACACCAATGGAAGAAGGTATCATCTTCATAACCTATCGCTATAAATCTAGCTACTTCTTCTATCTCACTATCATTCATTTTTCTAATCGTTATCTCTTTCAATATAGAACCCCCCAATAAAAAACTAATTGAGATTTTACTCCCAATTAGTTTGATTGTCAAATGTATTATTTTCAATCTCTCTAATATCTTCAATTAAGAAACGTATATTTGATTTAGCGATCTGCCATTCTCTAGAACCAAAGATATCTTCCCATGAGTGTTCATAGTCTAAAGTAGGTGTTTTAGAGTTAAAGAAGTCTTCAAATAGATAGAATTTGTTTTTTAAAGAACTAATAAATTTTGAGGCTTCTTTTTCCTTATCTTTATCTTTTACGATTCTTTCACATATCACATGTTCTAAGTCAATAGAGTTGTAGTAGATTTTATAAGGAATATCTTGAGGAATATATCTAATCTCATTAAATAAGTCTTTGATATTATCCTTTTTCACATCCCATGAATTTAGTAGTTTCTCTTTAGATAGTTCATCTTTTACAATGACTTGTTTGTTCTTTAAATCATAAACATAGTTACGACCACCAAAGGTATAAGAGTTATCATTATTAATCACAAATCTTTTTCTAGGTATAAAGACACCATCTATATCTATGATATGCCCAATAAAGGCGATATCATCATGGTTAAGTTTAATCTCTTTATATAGTAGATTAGTAACATCTTGTATAATTTCAGCTCCGATATTATCACTGTTACGTTTATTCGTTAAGATATCTCCATTTATTACCTTTACATAGAAGGCATACTTCTTTACTATTTTACGGATAAATTTCTCAAAGACAATTTGATCGGTATTACCTTCTACTACCAGAACCACAACCTTCTTACCATTCATCTTCTTCACCCGCTTGAATAAGGGCTAAACGTATACTGCCTTGACCTTGACCTGTATAGAAGGTGTTATCTTGATTACCAACCACTATCGATCTTAGATAGATATCTCTTAAGTTAGATTGACTATCGATATCTTTTAACTTAATAAAACGATTGTTTTTATTATTAGTGGTAAAGACTATGTTTTCATAATTTAGTTTCTCTAAGACTCTTAGATTATGTGAGGTAAAGATTAATTGTCCTTTAGCTCCAGTACATATAACCTCTATTAGTTCACCTAGTAAGTATTCATAAATATGGGCATCCATCTCATCAACTACCACAATTGCACTTTCATTATTATAAACATAGATGAGATAGGTAATGATAGTAATAATTTTCTTAATACCATCTGATTCATGTATGATAGAGAACTTCTTACCGTCACGATTAGAGATAAGCTCTAGTCTTATTTCATCTAGACCATCCTTACCTAAACGAATATCTCTTTCGATTATTTCAATGGTTAGATTAGGAAATAACTGGTTAATCGTATAGTTTATATGTTTAATAATCTTTTCATATTCAGTTTTATACTTAATCGGTATGTAGTTATCACTATCAAAGATTACTGCTTCAAAGACATGGTTGTTATTTAAAAGAAAGGGTAGGGTAATATGGTTGTTTCTTATTAAAGAAGAATAAGTGTTATGGTAAATCTTTAAGTTTAAAGAGAAGTTTCTTAATGAATATAAATACACCATTATCACATCGATATCTTTTATCGCATCTAAAAAGTTAGGATTAAATAAGAAAGATCCTTTATTCTTAGAAGATATCTTATTTATTATGGTTAAGACATCATTTGATAAACCTAGATGGTACTTACTTTTTATATAGTTAGGTATTTCTCTATCATAAGTAATAATCTCATCTTCAATACCATTGATAATATTGGCGATACGTTCTTTTACAATCTCAAATGAATCTTCTACTTGTTTAAACTCTACTGAATAAGAGATTGTTTTAATACCTATCTGTTCAATAATAATATTAATGACACCATTTTTATCAGAATCTGATAGTTTAACTGACTTATTACTTAAATCACTTTCTATTAAAGAATCTATAATATCTAGACATTCTACTAATGTAGTTTTACCAGAACCATTTTGACCATAGATACCAATTGTATTTAAGTAGTTATCTTGTGATACAAAGTCTATTTGACCAAAGGCGATATTCTTTATATTTTCTATTCTTATTTCTTTTAATTTAATCGTTTCCAAAATACCACTTCCTTTATCTAAATTATAACCATTTTAGTTAAGTCTTTATTAATATTTACTTTAATTCCTATACATAATTTAAAAATATGTGCTATATTATTCTTATTATTAAGAAACTATACAAAGGTGTGAGTCGATGAAAGTACTATTAATTTCTAAATCTAATGAATATAATACACTACTACAAACTTTTTATAAGGGTAGTGATACTAAAGTAGCCTATACTGATACAATTGATAATTTAGAAGAAATCTTGTTAGAAGCTAATCCGAACTTAGTTATTTGTGATAACCAATTTGGTAGTATTGGGGTTGTTCAAATTAAAAAGATTATTGATGATATTAAGCCTAATGTTGTGATTACCGCTGTAGGTGATTGTTTTGGGAACTATGATTTAGATAATTTATTGGATTCTGGTATCCAAGAGTTTCTATGTTACAATACCGATTTAAGATTGACTGATCGTCGTATTAAATCTCTTGTCGGTGAACAAAAACCACAAACGAATACAGGTAGTGATAATGTTCTAGTTTCTGATAAAGAGAATATCATTATTAACTTAACTCAAAATACCTTATATAAGAATGGTAAACCGATTAATCTAACACAGTTAGAATATAATTTAATGGTTTATTTCTTAGAAAATAAGAATACCTTATTAAAAAGAGAAGACATCGTAGAAAAGATATGGAAAGAATCTATGGATGAAGCTAATCTTAGAAAGGTAGATTCATTTGTAAAGAAAGTTAGATCTAAAGTAGATAATCTAACTTCTATTAAATCAGTACGTGGTTTAGGTTATCGTTGGGAAGAATAAAAATAAGGAATGTTTCATTACGAGACATTCCTTTTCTTATCTTAATCTATTTTACCTTTAGCATGTATTTCCTTAATCTTTTCTAAATCACATACCACTTCATTACTAGGATCCGCATCGTTATAAACTATCACTAATGCCCCTTGTGTAATTCCTTTTTTTCTTAGTATTTCATGGAAGACATCATGCATGGTTTCATAATCGTCACCTTCAAGCATGGCATCAATCATATCTTCTTTAGAATATCCAATTGCTTTATAAGCATCTGATAAATGTTCTAACTTCTTAATATCAATTGAACCATCTTGATGACCTTCTAATAAAGCCTTTAAGTAATCTAAGGTATTCCCCATACGATTCGCATAATAAATCGCATAGTAGACACGGTTTGAGGCATGGTCTTCTTTAAAATCACTATATCCTACAAATTCAATGTCTAAGTTTCTTGTTTTACTATAATCATGTAGATAATCTACTAAGTCTTTCATGTCTGGATTATCAAAATCCACTATTAATTTATGTTTCATATTACACCTCTTCTAGAAATTTCATTTATATTCTAACATTGTTTTTGATAATATTATTATATAGTGCCTTATAAATGATTAGAAAATGGTATTATATAATAAAGGAGTTGACATACAAGCTTATGATTGAATTTTTAAACGAACATTTCTATATAATGGTCGCCATCTATATCATGGCTTTTTTAGTCATTGTCTTATTAAGTAGACACTTCTATCTTAAAAAGAAAGGTATCTTTGGACAAGCTACCTTATATACTCGTTTAAGAAAACTCTATGATGAAAAAGATTACCCTTGGATAAAAGAGATTATTCTACCATTAAATGACCAACAGTATTTATTCTATGATGCGATTGTATTTGGAGATAAACATATCTATTTAATTGAGATGAAAAACCAAAAGGGTGAAATCGTTAGTGATTTACTAGATGATTGGTATTTTATAGATGGTAAGATGAATCAAATTATCATACCTAATGCTTATTATGATTTAGAAGTTAAAACCCATATCTTAAATAAGTTATTAAGACAACACTTAAATCGTTATATTAATGTGATTGTCTGTAATGAAGAAACAACTATAAAGCCTCCTTATGATAAGAATCGTATTATTAATGTGAAGCAGATCGAATCATTTATTAAGTTTCATGAACAAAAATCTAATCTAAAGACAATATCAATTAAGAACATTGAAAACATGGGTAACTTTATCTTAAGTAAGAATGTATCTAATTGGTTTATTAGAAGAAAAGAAATTAATAAAGTTAAAAATCAACGTATAAAGAAGTAGGTGTGATGATGTCAATTAGTGCTTTAATATTAGCTGCAGGATCTGGTTCTAGAATGAACTTAGGATACAATAAGATGCTTTATAAAATAGATGGTGACTACCTTATTAATAAGACCTTAAAAGTATTTATTGATAATCCTAATATCGATGAGATTGTTGTTACAGTTAATGAAGATGAACTTAATACAATGAATGATATTCTATTAAAAGATAATCGTATTAAACTCGTTATCGGAGATATAGAACGATATAAATCTGTCTATAATGGTCTACAAGCCATTACTAAAGACTATGTCTTAATCCATGATGGAGCTAGATGTTTCTTATCTAATGACTTATTAGATAAAATTATTCAAGCTACTATAAAACATGATGCGGCTTTTTTAGGGGTTGTCTCTAAAGATACGATACATATTATAAATGAGAATCATCTAGTCTATGAAACAACACAACGATCTTCTATGATTATTGCTCAAACACCACAAGGTTTTAAGAGTGATTTAATAAAGGATGCATATACTAAGTTATACCAAGCTACTAATGATTCAATTACTGATGATGTTAGTGTTGCCTTATTATATGGGGATACTAAATCCTATTATGTAGAGTCATCTTATTCAAACCTAAAGGTAACTACAATCGAGGATATCAAATGAGAATAATTGTAGATGCGGATGCGAATCCTACTAATAAGATATGTCTAAGTATTGCCAAAGAATATGTAATTGATATAATATTTGTATATGATAATACCCATCATTTTGATTTTGACTATGGTCAAATGATTGTGTGTGATAAGGGTAGTGATGCGGTAGATTTTAAGATTTTATCTTTATTAAAAGAAAATGATATTCTAGTAACACAAGATTTTGAATTAGCTGGTTTTGCCTTTAATAAAAAAGCTTATGCTTTAAATCCTAAAGGATTAATCTATACGAGTGATAATATTGATTCACTCCTTCAACAAAGATATTTATCAGCTAAAGCTAGAAAGTCAGGTTATCGTAGTAAGATAAAGAAACGATCTAAAGAAGATGATGATTTATTTCAAGCATCATTGTTGCAACTAATAAAGAAAGTAGGAGATTATAATGACTAATGTCTATGATGAAGAAATTAAAGATATCACAGGTCCTTTATATGATTTAATATTGGATGATAAAGCTGGTTTCTCTGCAAATGATGTATATTCTTTAAATAAGATACTAGAAAATTATATTGATGATTTAGATAGTATTGAAGAAGGTTTAAATAAAGAAGAATACGTCATTACTTATACCAATGAAGCAATTGTAAGTATTAATGAATTAAATAAAGAACTAGCTAAGTTTGGTTTTATTATGAAAGAAGATCAAGAAAGATTAATTAAGTTTTTTAATGATACAGTAAAAGATTATGGAATCGTTAGTGATCAAGATATCACAAAAGAGTTTAGGAATTGGTAATCAATTCCTTTTTTTATAGGCAAATAGCCTTATTACTAAGATAATATACCTTATAATAAGACTACTAAGTAAATGGAGGAATTATATGGATTTAATACAAGGAATATTAGATAGACGATCAGTAAGAAAGTTTAAAGATGAACTAATACCTAGAGAATTATTTGAAGAGATCATAGATATCGCTAGGTATGCACCATCATGGACTAACTCTCAAACAGCACGTTATACGATTATTGATGATCAATCAATTATGGAAGAAATCGCCAACAATGGGGTATCTGGATTTGTATATAACCAAGATGCTTTAAGACATAGTCCTAGTGTATGTGTCTTATCTTATGTCAAAGGTGAATCAGGTAAGTTAGATAAGTATGGGATTGAAACAGAAGAAACAAGTAAGTGGGAGATCTTTGATTCAGGATTAGCTTGTCAAACATTCTGTTTAGCTGCTTATGCAAAAGGAATATCTACTTGTATCTTTGGTGTTATAGATGAAGTAAATATCAAACAAATTATCGGTTTGCCTGATAATGAAGAAGTAGCTGCATTAATTGTATGTGGTTATGAATTAGAACATCCTAAAGCACCATCTAGAAAAGAAGTTAATGAATTGTTGAGGTTTAAATAATGAAGAAATTGAAATTAGAAGATTTTTTAAATTATAAATATTTATCTAACTTATCATATAGTCCTAATAAAGACAATGTGGTATTTGTGATTAACCAAGCTAATAAAGAAGATAATAACTATACATCTAATCTATATTTATTAGATGGTAAGAAACCTAAAGCATTAACTACTACCAATAAAGAATCATTCTATGTATGGAAAGATGATCAAACTTTATTATATTCATCTAATAAGAATGAAAAAGATAAGAAATATGTAGAAGCTGGTAATATCCAAACTACTTTCTATAGTTTAGATATAAAGACAAACAAGTCTAAACTAGCTTTTAAACTACCATTATTTGTTAGTGAATTAAAGGTACTAGATAATGATAGATACCTTATTAAAACTAATTTAAAACTTAATCATTTAGATTACTACAAGTATTCTAAGAAAGAAAAGAAAGCATTTATCCAAGAGAAGAATGATAATAAGAACTATGAAGTGATTGAACAAATCCCTTGGTGGTTTAACGGTGTCGGTTATACTTACAATAGTATTAATGTCTTATTTATATATGATGTCAAAGAAGATAAATTAACACCTATTACTGATAAAGATATCGATGTATCTAGTATTACTTTAAGTGATGATAAGAAACAAATTCTTTTTACTGGTAGTCCTTTATCTAATAAACCAATCTTATATTCTAAAGTATATAAATATGATTTAGATACTAAGGAAACGGTTGTTTTATATGATAAGTTAGACACGATGATATATTCTACTTACTTTAAAGATAATAATTATTTAGTAATTGCTAATGATGGAGTAGAGTATGGTATTAATCAAAACCCATCCTTCTATTCATTAGATAATGAACAAGACTTAGATTTAGCTTGTTTCTTTGATCGTTCAATTGGTTCTAGTGTTGGATGTGATTCTAGATATGGATCTAATACACAAGTTAGATACTATGACAATGAATTATATTTTGTAACTACAATACGTAATTCTGCCCATCTTTATAAGTTAAATAGAAACAATGAAATAGAGAAATTGATTGAAATTGAAGGTTCAATTGAGTCGTTTGATATCAATGGTAGTAAAGTGATACTAATTGGTTTATTCGAACAAAAACTACAAGAGATCTATGAATATGATTTAGAGTCATCTACATTAAAACAAATCACTAAGTTAAATAATAAAATCTTAAAAGATAAGTATGTAGCGGTACCTGAATTACTTAATTTTAAATCTAGAGATACCGATATAGATGGATGGGTCTTAAAACCATACAACTATAAAGAAGGTAAGAAATATCCAGCTATATTAAACATTCATGGAGGTCCTAAAACTGTCTATGGTGAAGTATTCTTCCATGAAATGCAGTACTGGGCAAATCTTGGTTACTTTGTCTTCTTCTCTAACCCTGTAGGTGGTGATGGTAGAGGAAATGAATTCTTAGACATTCGTGGTAAATATGGATCTATAGATTATGAAGACTTAATGAATTTTACAGATGAAGTCATTAAAAAGTATCCTTCTATTGATACAGATAATATCGCTGTGACAGGTGGTTCTTATGGTGGTTTTATGACCAATTGGATTGTTGGTCATACCAACCGTTTCAAAGTAGCAGCTACCCAACGTTGTATTTCAAATTGGATGTCATTCTATGGAACGACTGATATTGGTACTTACTTTGCAAGAGACCAATTAGGTGTTAGCGATCCTATTAAAGAAGCAGATAAGATGTGGGATTTGTCTCCATTAAAATATGCCAATGAGATTAAAACACCAATGTTATTTATCCACTCTGATGAAGACTTTAGATGTTGGATACCAGAAGCTATGCAGTTGTATACGGCAGTTAAAGACAATGGTATAGATTCTAGATTTGTTATCTTCCATGGTGAAAACCATGAACTATCTAGAGCAGGTAGACCACAATCTAGAATTAAACGTTTAGATGAAATTACTAAATGGATTCAAAAATATACAAAATAAAAGAGGCGATGCCTCTTTTTACTTTTGAAACATATCTTTATTAATAGCGAATTTTCTTCTAATTTACATTCAACTTAATAAAAGTAAGATTATTAAAATCAATACTTTAGCTGTGTATCTTACCTTACTATAGTGTATATTCTTATCTAACTCCTATTAATTAAGAAACATAGTCTAAATATATCGATACTTATTTCGATAATAGTGTCGATAAATAGATTATCCTTGCAAAGACTGTATTCTATTCTTATAATAGAGTTAATATAGGAGGTTTAAACATGGAAACAATTGATTATGAAAAAGAATTAGAAAGAGTAAAGAAAGAATCTAAAAAGAAGATTAAGAAAATAAAGAAACAAGCTAAAAAAGAAGTTAAAGAAGCTCATGCTAAGTTAGAAGCTTTACAAAATGAAGGTAAAGTAAAAGAGGAATCTTTTAAAGATAAGATAGAAGAGAAACAACACATTGAAAAGAAATGTGCATGGCCTTCATGTGATAAAGAACGTATGGATGAAAATTCATTGTTATGTGAAGAACATGATGCTGAGTATAAAGATATGGTTAAAAAAGCTGGAGATACTGTTTCAACAACTATTCATACAATAATGGATAGTTTATTAAAGAAGAAATAATACAAAAAAGATGAACATTTTGGTGTTCATCTTTTATTATTTTAATGATAATCTTTAAATTTCTTTCTCACTAGTATCAATGAACCTAACACTACTGAGGTTAAGGCGATTGTTAAGAAATCACCACCTGTAGTAGGTATACGAGGTGTAGGTCTTGGTGCTACTGGTGTGTCAGGAGTTGGTTCAACTTCCTCTTGATGTAATCGTACAATTATTTTATTTGCGGTTACTCTAGTCATATTAGCAGGATCTGTTGGACCAGTTACTTCTGAACCATTAAAGATAAATTGTTCTTTGTTTGAAGTATCTAATTCTACAACTCTATTATTATCCAATTCTAATACTTCCATTTCATGTGGATGAGCAGGAGTTGGATGCCATCCTACTAAACCACCACCAGGTGTAATACGAACATCAGCATTTACACCTAATGTAATGATACGTTCATTGACAATAGGGTTTATCGAATTACCTGGCATGTTCGGTGTTGGATTACTTATCGCATCTGTTGCTTGATTAACATCTGTAAATACATTCATGAACCATCCTGCAGAAGATAGACCTTCTGGTAAGAAATATTGTGGATGGTGAATACTTGGCTCTTTAATGGTTGAACCAAATGGTACTTCTATTGTCTGACCATATAAATTAACTAATGGATCTACAAATACTACTGTGAATCTTTGTAGTGTTAATGAACCTTCAAATACATAAATACCATCAGTATCAGTTAATAGTGATTCAATTGTTAAGCTGTTTGAAACTTGGTTTCCATCTATATAGCTATATCCTGTCCATCCAGGGAAATCTTGGAAGGCTTGTTGCCAAAGGTCAACTCCTAAATAAACTGATAAGTATTGATCTAACCAAACATTTAAATCTGGATCAACATTATTATCATCGACATTTGTTCCTACTGGTATCGCAACTGCGTGAGTATGTGGATAACTTAATAATCCTTCTACTTGTAAGACAAACATTACATATACCGCTGGTAACCATTGTGCAGTAAATGTAACATCTTCTGTTACATTTGTTGGAATAGGTGTGTTAATAGGCATAATAGTAGTTCCATCTGGCACTTCATCAGGTGTATTCCCTACTGTAACTGGATAGAAAGTATTCCCATTAGAATCTGTTTGTAGCCAACCCGCAAATACATGTCCTGGACGCCAGTGTGTACTTGGATCTGGGTTTGGATCAGGATTCACAAGTACTGTTGACGGTGGTGTTGGCATAGGTGAATTATTTGGTAAATTTGTATAGGTTTGGTCTGCCTTTACCCATAGACCAACTCCTGTATCAGGATTAATTGCGATCCCTGGATCAAAGGCAACAGTGAATGTTGTTTCTTCCCATTGTGCTACAAAAGTTACATTACCTGTGACTGAAGAAGGTAACGGTGCAGAAGGAGTAAAAATGGTTGTAGTACCTTCAATTAACCATCCAGCAAATGTATAACCACTAGGATTAGTAAATGTAGGTGGTGTAGGCATTGTCTCATTCAATAATAAACCAGTGGTTGTTGTATCGTTAACATCCCATAAAGTAGATTGACTACCTGGATCAAAGCTAACAGTGTATGTATCAAGAACTTCTAAATTCCATGTAAATACAATATTATAATGTATATTTTCTTGTGTATTATCCGCATCAATAGGTAATCCCCAATTTATTAAAAAGATTGGCATTGTCTGTCCTGGTTTTAATGTGACACCACTTAAGAAATCAGTGCCACTAGTATCTCCTGTATTTATCCACTGAGACCATTGTTCTTCATCAAAAGCAGCACTTACTTCACCATTATTATCATAACCTCCATATACTGCTCCTACGTAGCTAACAAGAATAATACTATTTGTATTATTCATTATCGAATAATATTGTACGTTCAATTCACCAGGTGATCCTGCTTCAATTGCTTCGTTTGTTACTTGTGTAAAGTCTTGTGGAAAATGGTGTACGATTTGACTATTTGTATTAGTGAAATTGTTTGTAGAGTTTGTTGGGTCTGAAGCCCAAGTATTAGAATGTGGTGTTGGGAAAATCATATCTTTCTCAGTCATTTCTAAATCATCAAAAGCATTAATAGAGTAAAGAATTGTTTCATCATTTATTTGATTGACTGTAATTCTGTAAACTCCACCTTCTGATGCATCTTCAGCAGTTTCCCAGAAATTATCATAAGCAAACGTACCTTCTCTAGTTACATCACCTAAATTTAACCATGGTCCACTTCCTAGACCAGGTGTAGGTGTATCATCTAATGCAACAACACCACTAACTGTTGGTACTATGATTGCTGATGCCTTTTCTGGAATTGATTGTGTAATCTTACTAACGATAGAATCTTTTTCCACAATTTCTTCTTTTAATTCTACCTCTTCTTCTAATTCTTCTTTGTGTGGATAACTATCATCTTCATATGTGGATTCTTCTTTGTTTTCCTCAATTGTTTCCACATTAGTTAGATAGTTAGTTTCACTAGTCTCTTCTAGTGCAAAAGTTACTGTAAATGGATTTAGTAATAATGCAAAAACTGTAACAAATACAAATAACTTTTTCGTGATTAGTATGGATGTCTTTTTCATACCTATTTCTCCCTTAATTATTATTGTTCTAAAAATAGAATAGTTAGATAAATTATATATATTTATATAATTTAAGTAAAATAATTAAATAATAATTTACACTTTTAAGAGTAGTATATAAATCATAAAGAAAACACCTTGTTAAAGGTGTTTAAATCTTCTTATTTAAAATATTGGTCGTACCATAATTTAGAAGATTCTATCTCTGTTTTCGTCAACATATGACCATTGTTTTCCCAATGGGTTGTTACAGTAGATTGTGCATCTTTTAATAGTGATTCTAATTCAATTGATTCATCTTTTGAACAAATAGGATCATTGTTTCCTGCACCTATAAAGATTGGTGTTTTAGATAAATCTTTTAACTTGATAGAACGTAATGGTACCATTGGATGATACAGAATAGCTCCTTTAAATATATCACCATAATGGAATAATAAACTTCCTATCATATTAGCACCATTAGAGTATCCAATGGCTACGATATTATCTTTATTAAAGTCATCTTTATTTGATAGTTCTTCTATAAAATCATATAACTTGTGGGTTCTTTCAACTAAATCTACTTCATCAAAGATTCCTTCTTGTAGTCGTTTGAAAAAACGTAACATACCATTCTCATTTACATCTCCCCTTAATGATAAGACACTAGCTTGATCATCTATGTAACTTGCGACTGATAATAAATCTTGTTCACTTCCTCCTGTTCCATGTAACAATAGTAAAAGTGGTCTATTTTTATCTTTTCCTTCTTTATAAATATATTCCATGTCTATCTCCTTATTTTGGTCTTTCTAAATCAAATATCTCACCTATCTTAGCATAAGAATTACCTGCTAAGCGTGATATCGGATCTAGTTTAATTGGATTGATCTTACCATCTTCATAGATGTTTTCATCAATATGAAAGTATACAATCTTACCAATGATTAAATCAAAGTTGTAATCATTATTTCTATTAGTTAATGTTTCTTCTAAAATACATTCCATTCTTATTTTAGATTGTTTTATACCCGGTACATCTATCATGCTTGAATCAGTTAATGTAAAGTTAGTTAAATCTATCTCACTATGATTATAATCTAAATTAGCTGCAGTTTGGTTAACACCCTCTACATTATCACTATCTACGATATGAACTACAAACTCTTTAGTATCAAAGATATTCCTTGAAGTATCTTTAGATAGATTGTCCTTGTGTTGAATCGATACACTAATTAAAGGTGGATTAGAAGATACCACATTAAAGTATGAAAATGGTGCAGCATTGACAATCCCTTCTTTAGATTTAGTTGTTACAAAAGCGATGGGTCTAGGTATGATAGACCCAATCATTAACTTGTAGTTATCTCTTTCAGACTGATCTAAAGGATTAATCTCTATCATACTACTTTACCTTAATAGGAATTAGATTGTCTTCAATAACTTGTCTTCTAGATTCATATTGACTTGGTAACATTAATTTCTCACCCATAGTTTCTTGTGATTCATCATGAGCAAATCCAGGTGTATCCGTAGCGATTTCATATAAGATTTGTCCTGGCTCTCTAAAGTAGATCGCATCAAAATAATTTCTATCAATAACAGGAGTTACATTGTAACCACTCTTTGCAACTAATTCTTGCCATTGGACATGGTCTTTTGCATCATTAGCACGCCATGCGATATGATGAACAGTACCTACACCCATTCTACCTAATCCTGAAGTAGACATCTTTAAATCAACGATATTACCAATATCTGCACTTGATTTAAAACGTTGGTAATCACCTTCGGTAGATACATATTCTAAGCCCATGATATTTTCTAAAACATCTTTACTAGCTTGTGGATCTAATGAATATAGGATAGCTCCACCAAAACCTTTAATTGCGGTATCAGGAGTAATATCTTCATATAACCAAGTATTAGGTTGACCTTCTTCTCTTTCAACTAATTCTAATCTTAAACCATGTGTATCTTCAAATTGTACATAGTCTTCATTAAACCTTGTGACTTCTTTAAAAGAGACACCTTTCTTAGTTAATCGTTCTTTCCAAAAGTTCATTGAACCTTTTGGAATCACATAAGTAGTAACACCTACTTGTCCATCACCAATGATTCCTTTTGGTCCATTAGGTACTGGGAAGAATGTGATAATTGTTCCTGGCTTAGCATACTCATCACCAAAATATAAATGGTATAAAGATGGATCATCAAAATTTACTGTTTGTTTAACTAATCTTAATCCTAATACTCCTGCATAAAAATCTACGTTTTCTTGTGGGTGTCCTACATAAGCTGTAATGTGGTGAATCCCTGTTGTGTGTTTACTCATAATATAATCCTCATTTATCTCTATTTCGAGATACTTTCTTAAAAATTTTTACATGCTTGATGCATGTTTACCAATTTCTTTTAATTTTTCAATTAATATTTCTTTAGTCTGATTATCTATATCTTTAAAGATATCTTCAATCACTTTCTCATGTTTAGGGAATATCTTATCTAGTAAGCTTTCTCCTTGTTGAGTTAGTTGTGCATAATAAACTCTTTTATCATTCTCACATTGGTTTCTTATAATAAGCTCTTTCTTTTCAAGCTTATCTACTACATATGAAATACTAGAAGATGATAATAAGATCTTTTGTCCTAGAACTTGGATAGGTTGTTTACCTTTATGGTATAAGAGTTCTAATACCGCAAACTCAGTTGGTATTAAGCCATAAGTTTTCATATCTTTCTCAACTATCTGATTAAGACTAGCACTAGCTTTAGATAATACCACAAATAACTTTAGTGATAAGTTATCTTTCATATAAACCCTCCAAATTATCTCGATTTCGAGATAATAATATCATATATAAATTTATTATGTCAATATATTGCTTTAAATATATTACTATTATCAATGTATCATTTATATTAATACATATAATAGAAGTAATAGAGTAAAGGTGGTATAAACAATGAAACATCATCCTAAATTAAATAAGATAATTGAAATAGAGAAAGTTCTAGCTAAGGATCTTTCTATTTTATCTATGTCTTTGATGTTAAGTTTATCTCTATCACCACTACACCAAACTAAAGTCATACAAGCATTAAAGAAAGAATCATATAATCAATCACAACTCTTATTTAAACAACCTGATAATGTTTTAGTTTATAAACAACTTAAGGTTAAAAAGACAGAGAAACAAAAATATGCTCAGGTACAAAGATTACTAAATAAACAATATAATAAGAAGAATCTTGGTATTTATATTTATAGTTTAAAAGATGGTTCTAGTGCTAGTATCAATGGTGATAAGATATTTCATGCAGCATCTACTGGTAAATTACCAATACTTTTATATACACAAAAGTTAATCAATGAAAAGAAGATTAATCCTTATAAGAAGTATCCTTACATAGATAAGTTCAACAATAAAAAAAGAAATAAATTTTATTATATAAGAGGTGGTACTGGTGTATTACAATACCAAAAGTTAGGTAAGAAGTTTTCTATTGATACCATCATGCAATGGACTTGTAAATACTCTGATAATCAAGGAGCTAATTTCTTAGCATTCTATATAGCTAATGAATACGATCAAACGATGATAGATTATATTGAAGGTATCCTTCAACATAAATGGGATTTGTTCCATGTTAGTGCGAAAGATAATGTCTTATTATTAGAGCAAATCTACAAGACTAAGGGAAGGCTGATCAATTACTTATCACACACTGTCTATGATAATGATAGGCTTCCTAAATATCTACCTGTTAAAGTAGCACATAAAATAGGTGATTTAGATAATCTACATCATGATTGTAGTATTGTCTATACTAAACAACCTTATATTATATGTGTTATGAGTAAAAACTCAAATAATGAGATGATTGCAAACCTATCTAAAGAGGTATACGATATATTGAAATAAAATAAAAAAGGCTTATGCCTTTTTTACTTATGAAAGATATCTTTATTAATAAAATACTTTCTTCCTTTATTTGTTCCTGTAGCATTTAAAATACCTTCATCAACAAATCTTCTTAGATAATTCTTGATACTTGTAGCTGAAAGTTGTGTCTTTTCCACAATGTTATTAGTATTGATATCTTTATTTTCATTATACAACTCAACTATAATTCTTAAGAATTCTTTTTCTTTATCATTAAGATTATTTGTTACATGGTGATCTATGTTAAACAATGTATCTTCAATATGTTCCATTCTATTAATTGTTTCAAGTATCATTTGTAACATGTAAATAATAAATGGTGTTGCACTATTTTTCATTTTAGATTCTTGAATCGCTTCATAGTATTCTTGTTGGTGTTCAAAAACTAGTGTTTCAATTGGAATTAGTTCGAATAGTTGATTTTCTTTGTATAAGATAAGTGATTGCCAAAAACGACCGATTCTACCATTGCCATCTGAAAATGGATGAATGATTTCTAGTTCATAATGAACAATACATGCTTTTATTAAATAGTTTGTTTTACTAGTAGATGACCAATGAAATAAATCCTCTACTAAGCTAAAGATGAATTGAGGTCTAGCTCCAACATGAATGATACGATCTTCATCATATACCGCAACATCACTAAATCTAAAAGACCCGCTATCTTTAATTAAGTCCTTTGTAAGTAATAAGTGTGCTTTTAAAAAATCTTGAATATTATAGGGGTCAAAGCTATTTATTTGATCATAACACTCATAAGCATTTTTAACTTCTATAATTTCTTGTATAGGTGCGATAACTTTTCTACCATTGATAATATCAGTCACTTGATCTTCTCTTAAAGTATTGGCTTCAATAGCACAAGAAGAATTTATACTTTTAATACGATTTGCTTTTCTAAGCTTTATAAGATTATTTTTCTCAATGCTAGTAGATAAATAACTCAATTGGTGAGAAATTTCATATATTAGATTGGTTATTTCTTCATCATTTTCATATATTGGTTTCCACATTTTTATCACCTTCTTTCAATATATTATATATTATATCGGCAGTTTTATCGACAAAAGTGTCGATAAATTTGTCGATAAAGACATGTCCTATCAATAGTTTATAATAAAAATTCATATTTTCCTAACGAATATTTGATTAAAAAGTCATATCTTCCTAAGGAATAATTTATAAAAAAATCACTTTTTTCTAAGGAAAGATAAATTGATGATAAAAAAATAGCCTATTTTGGCTATTTTTAGTAGTTAATTAAATCTCTACGATAATGTAAAGGTCCATTGATTTTATCTAGTTCCTTATAGATATCATTGAAGGCATCTTTAGCTGTATTTCCTTCATTGTATATAAATAGAACTCTACCACCATTAGAGACAATCTTACCATCTTGTTCTTTTGTTCCCATGTGGTAGATTTTAAAAGGTAGATTTAAGTAATCAGTCAAATCTATACCTTTTTCATAATCTAAAGGATAACCTGGTGCTGATAGGACAAGTCCTACACCTGTTTTATCTTTGATATTAAAAGTAACTGGTTTGTCTTCAAATAGGTTAATCATCTGTTCAACTAGGTCATTATCAATTAAATTAAGAATGGCTTCTGTTTCAGGATCTCCAAATCGAGCATTAAACTCAATCACATAGACACCCTTATCATTCATCATGAAACCACCATATAATAATCCTGAAAAAGGATTATTTTCTTTTACTAGAGCTTGTGCGGTATCATTCATAACTTTAATCGCAAGATCTAACTTGTCTTGAGTAACATTGTGATAGGGTGAAATAGCACCCATACCACCAGTATTTAATCCTTGGTCATTGTCATTGATTCTTTTAAAATCTCTTGCAGTAGGTAAAGGATAAACCTTATCTCCTTTAACAAAACAAAGTAGAGTGAATTCATCACCTGTGATAAATTCTTCTATGACTACTGAATCAGAATCACTTTTTAATAGATCTTCTAAGATTGATAATCCTTCATTTAGATTATCTACAATGTAGACACCTTTTCCTGCCATTAGACCATCGTATTTAATAACGATAGGTAAGTCTTGTTTAGATAAATAATCTTTGGCTTTATCTACATCAGTAAAGTATTCATACTTTGCTGTTGGAATGTTATATTTTTTCATTAATTCCTTAGCATAGTTTTTACTTGCTTCAATAGTGGCAGCTTGTTTAGTAGGACCAAACACTTTAATATTGGCTTTGTTTAAAGCATCCGCAAGTCCATTGTTCAATTCTTTTTCAGGACCAACAATCACTAAATCTATTTGATTGTCTTGGGAAAACTTTACAATCTTATCATTGTCTTCTGAATTGATATCAACTAGCGTTGCGATATCTTTCATCCCGACATTACCAGGTAATGCATATATTTTATTAACTATCTTAGATTGAGATACTTTATCAACCAAAGCATGTTCACGGCCACCTTGGCCTATTACTAGTACATTCATTGTTTTCTCCTAATGTTTAAAGTATCTAACATTCGTAAATATCATACCAATATTATTTTCGTTACATGCTTGAATTAAAGCCTCATCATTTTTAGAACCACCTGGTTGAATGATGTAACGAATATTGTATTGTTTACAATAATCAACGACATCATTGAATGGGAAGAAACCATCACTTGCTAGGAATAAGGCTACATCACTGTTGTAGTTAGTGTTTTTAATGGCATTATTAATGGCTTTATCTAATGCATCTACTCTTGATACTTGACCACCTGAAATACCTAGAATGTAGTCTTCTTGACCGATAATAACCGCATTAGATTTTACGTGTCTTACTGCTTTATACAGTCTTTCTAATTGGTCTAATCTAAATGGTTCGATTGATTTAGATGTAACGTTATTTAATTCAATTGGTTGACTTAAATAAGATTGTGTTAGTTGACCACCAGATACTGATCTGGTTTGAGTAAAGTCCACATTCTCTTTATTAAAATCACCTTGTACCAATCTAAGATTTTTCTTTTTAGATAAGACTTCTTTAGCTTGTGGTGTAAACTCTGGCGCAATGATTATCTCTAAGAAAGTCTTTTCCATTTCTTTAGCAGCATCATCATCTACAATACCATTGGTAATCACAATGCCACCAAAGATAGAAACTGGATCTACATTAAAGGCATTTACATACGCATTAAGTGTTGTATTACCAAAACCAATCCCACAAGGGGTATTGTGTTTTAAAGCGATACAAGTTAAGTCATCAAACTCATAAATAGCTTGGTAAGCAGCATCAATATCTAAGATATTGTTATAAGAAAGTTCTTTACCTTGTAAAATATCTGATGTATTTAAAGAGTGACTTGTTTTCTTATCATTTTCTACGAATGAAGCAGATTGTTGTGGGTTTTCCCCATAACGTAATGTCTTTTCTTTTTTTGTAATCTTATTAAAATAAGAAGAGATTAATTTATCATAATTAGCCGATGTTTTAAACCCTTTAGCAGCTAAATATAAACGATAGTTATCATCTACTTGGTTATTTTCTAAACGATGGATAAAGTCTTCATAATCACTAGGATCACATAGTAAAGAAACATACTTGTTGTTTTTAGAAGCTGCTCTAATTAAAGTAATTCCACCAATATCAATGTTCTCTATCAATTCATCGTGATGATCACTGGCATCATCTTTGTATTTATTTAGTACTTCTTCAAAAGGATACAAGTTACATACAACCACACTAATTGGTGAAATCTTATGTTTCTTTAAGTCTTCTTGATGATCTTCTTTAGATAAATCCGCTAGGATACCACCATGTACTTCAGGTTGTAAGGTTTTAACTCTACCACCTAACATTTCTGGAAAAGAAGTAATCTCTTCAATTGATTTGGCTTTAAAACCTAAATCTCTAATGGCTTTATAAGTAGAGGTTGTTGCAACAATCTCATAGCCATTATCTAGTAAACCTTTGACTAATAAGTCTAAATTTGTTTTATCTGTAATTGAAATTAAAGCTGTTTTATTATTCATTTACTTCACCTTCTACCACTTTCTTTAAAGCATCTACATATAAGATATGTTCTACTTGATGAACCCTTTGAATGACTTGTTCTCTTGTTAAGCCTTCAATAGGGAATATTTCCTGGGCAATGATAGGTCCACCATCTAATGATTCATCGACAAAATGTACGGTAACACCAAGTTCACTATCACCGTTATCTAAAGCTTGATCGATGGCGTTTAACCCTTTGTATTTAGGTAGAATAGAAGGGTGAACATTCAATATTCTACCAGGATATTTATTGACAAAATCAGAAGATAGAACTCTCATAAATCCAGCTAAAGCAATATAATCAATTTTATATTCTTCTAAAGTATTTAATATAGTTTCTTCTACTTTTTCTCTACCTTCTTTATAGTCAACAATCACTACAGGAATATCTAAAGCTTTGGCTCTTTCAATCGCATAAGCATCTTTTTTATCAGTAATTAGCACTTCAATTTTAACTAAGATTTTTAATTGTTTAATCGCATCCGCAATAGCCTGAAAATTAGAACCATTACCTGATGCAAATACCGCTAGTTTTGGGAAGACGAACATACTTTGATCTCTCCATTCTGTGTAATCTTACCAATGACTTTACCTTCTGGTAATACAGTTAAGGCTTGATCAACATCTTTTTCATCTAAAGCGATAACCATTCCTGTACCCATATTGAAGTAACCATACATTTCTTGTCTATCTAGATTACCATGTTTGGCTAAGAAGTTAAAGACAGGTAAAATATCTAATTTAGATTCATCGATTTCTACACCATAATCTTTAGTCATACGTTTGATGTTTTCATAGAAACCACCACCTGTGATATGAGAGATACCTTTAACATTGACTTTATCAAATAAATCTAAGATTTCACTGACATAAATTCTTGTTGGTGTTAATAAGACTTGTCCTAATGTTTTTGTCTCATCTAATTCAGGATAGATGGTATTGTAGTCTAGTTTAGATTCAGATACGATCTTTCTAACTAATGAATAACCATTAGAATGAATCCCACTTGATGGTAATCCTATTAAGACTTGTCCTGGTTGAATCAATCCATCTTTTAAGACTTTGTCTTTTTCAATAACACCTGTTACATAACCTGCTAAGTCAAATCCACCTGGTTTATAAACACCTGGCATTTCAGCTGTTTCACCACCGATTAAAGCAGTGTCACATTGGATTAACCCATCACAAATTCCTTTAACCAATTGTTCGATTTCTTTTGGTTCGTTTTTCGCAACCGCAATATAATCTAAGAAGAACAATGGTTTTGCACCAATGGTAATAATATCATTGACGCACATAGCAACTAAGTCAATCCCAATCGTATCTAAGATATTTAATTCTCTAGCGATTTCTAACTTAGTACCTACACCATCTGTACCAGATACCAATATTGGTTGTTTAATATTGTATTTAGATAAATCAAACATCCCACCAAAACCACCAATGTTTTCTAACATTCCAACATTCTTAGTTTTAGCGATATGTTTCTTAATTAACTCAACACTTTCATAGCCAGCTTCTACATCCACACCAGCATCTTTATATCTATTTGTACTCATATAGTACCTCCTAAATATCTAAAGCTTCTAACTTTTCAAGAATGATTGAATAAGTATCTGTTAAGTTACCTAAATCTCTTCTAAAGACATCTTTATCTAATTTTTGTTTGGTTTGAGCATCCCATAATCTCGCATTGTCTGGTGAGAATTCATCTGCTAAGACAATTTCTCCTTGTTTATTGAAACCAAATTCAACTTTAAAGTCTACTAAGATAATGCCAATTTTTGAGAATAATGCTTTTAATAAATCATTGATTTTTTCTAATTGTTCATAACAATATTTTAAATCATCTGGCTTAACAATTCCTAATGCATACGCATGCGTATCAATTAATAAAGGATCGTTTAATTCATCTTTCTTGTAACAAATTTCAAGAATAGGATATTCCAATTCTTTACCTTCTTCCATACCTAAACGTTTAGCCATAGAACCCGCTACAATGTTACGACAAATAAATTCTAAAGGAATAATATCAATCTTTTCTACTAATTGACAACGATCATCTAAGGTTTTAATGTAGTGTGTCTTAATACCATTCTTAATTAAATAATTAAAGATAATGGTCGTAATCTTATTATTTAAAACACCTTTAGAGTCAATACTTGCTTTTTTAACCCCATTAAATGCGGTCGCATCATCCTTAAAATAAATGACAACATTATCA
>Ga0268261_10000525_pt1 | contig 24382 bp, 24 predicted proteins | sample TergutNc150P1_FD_190353 | JGI IMG/M metagenome (GOLD analysis project Ga0268261, IMG submission 190353) | Nasutitermes corniger P1 segment gut microbial community from laboratory colony in Florida, USA - Nc150 P1 (SPAdes) (version 2) | ecosystem: Host-associated > Arthropoda: Insects >...
GGGAATGCTTTCTACAAACGCTTGAATGAGATAAGCAAAGTCGTTCTCCGCTAAATAAATTTCTAAATCCATAGAAAGGACCAGTTGTTTTGTGGTATAATTTTTGAACATGATAGAACTCCTTTTGTCTTATTTGTTTGTTGGTACTTACATTTTATCAAATTGAGTTCTATTATTTTGTAAAAAATGAAAAAAACTCACTCCTTGTTCGCCTTTTGGCTTAGATGGAGTGAGTTTTTTTGGTTTGGGGCTGATTAATGGGTCAGCCTCATTCATTTACATAAAAGTTTATCCCAGTTTCTGTATCTTCCACCAAAGAAGATTTAGGCGCTGTTGCCAATAGATAGGTAAAGTAAAAATCTCCCACGCAAGCTGCAGCGTGTAAAGAGGCTAGAAAAACAAAAGAGAATACTGACAGCAACTCTAAGCCAAAAAGACCCATCAGTCCTGCACTTATCAAAACAAAAGGCGACAAGGAAATCACCGCAAACTGTCCTTTCTTATAAAAAGACTGTGGGCTAGTCGCATAAGCAAAGCCATTCTTAAACCCAAACTTGACTTTTCCTTTCGGATTGAAGACCTTGAAGAAAAAGCCATGAATTCCCTCGTGCAAAAGGATTAGCAAGAAAAAGAAAACAAGTTCGCCAAACATTCCACCTATGGAAAATTCTCCGGCTAAATCAGTAGAAAAAGGTGCTATTCTGGTCGCAAATAAACCAAACAAAAATAAAAAGAGGACCAAAAGCGGCAAAGTGGCTATATTTAGCCAAACAATCATCTTTTTGTTTTCCATTATATCGACATTTTTAATTAACTTCATTTTTCCCACTCCCCATTCATGATATGATAAGAGTATAGCAAACTTTGAGTAGGAAAGGGAGAGAACATGGATATTTCTTTTGGTTTTTTGGGCATAATTGGCGGACTTCTGTGTGCAGTTGGCGACAGTCTTCTGGACTTTAAAGGAGCTGGCAATCAAAAGCTGGGCAGTAAAAAGATGATAGACAGCAAATGGTTGGATATGTCTTTTGGGCGATTTGACACATCAATCATTCTAGCTGCCATTGGCGTTCCTCTGTATTTTCTAGGTTTCATCGCCATGAGAAATCAGATCGCTCTAAATGACGAGCGACTGGCACTTATTTTCTTCCTTGTCGCAATGGTTGGCACAACTGGTGGGCTGTTTATTCACGCAACTGTGTGTCTTAGCCCCATTATCTACAAGACCTTGCAGGAAAAAGTCGCTTTTGAAGTGATTGACGAGCTGATAAATCGGATTTTCAAGGCGGTGCTTGTTCCGTTTGCTGTCCTGTTTTTCTGTTTGGTTATTGGGACTTCTGGAATTGTTATTTATGCGATTTTGACTGATGTTCTGAGTTTGAGTAGGTGGTTTATCTTCCTTACGCCTCTTTCACTGATGTTGATTGGTTGGATTTTTCGATTGATAAATAAAGAGATTTTTGCTGATTTTCCGGGGATTGTTATGCCTAGTGTGGGGATTGCGATGATTGGGTTGATGGCGGTTTTGAATGGGTGAGAAAAGGCGACTTTTATATGGTAAGGTAAGCTTTCATAGTCGCATCCTGAATGCAATCTTCTACATCTGCATGGTCTTTGAGTATCTTGTAAGCCATTTTGTAGATATATTCCACTTCAGCTAACAGCAATTTTTCCAACGCTTTGCCGTTTCCTTTTTTGGCTTTCTTTGCCAGACCAATCTGCCAATCGTTCATTTTTGGCATTCAATTCCCCCTCTCATCTTGTTAGTGTGTTGTTTTGCTTGAAAGGTTTCAGTTATTTCAAAAATAAAAGGATATAAATTGCAAGGAAAGAAAACTTTAGTAAACTAATGATATAATAAACAAAAGGAGATGAGTTCCATGGTTTATACGATTGATGAGCTTGGCAGAAAAATTGCGCCTGTTGCGGAAAAATACCAAATTCCTAAAGTATGGATTTTTGGTTCTTATGCTCGTGGGCAAGCAGATGAAAAAAGTGATATAGATTTAGTCATCAACTATGATGCCAGCAATGCAAAAGGATTGCGATTCATCAGTGCGGCGATTGATTTTGAAAAAGCGGTTGGTCGTCCAGTTGATTTATTAGATGAAGATGGCTTAAATTCCTCTACAACTTATCTTGCTAAAAGGGTAAAAGAGGGCTATGAAAAAGAGAGGATACTGATATATGAGAAAAAACAGCGTTCAACAAGACCTTGATTATATCCTTGAAATGCTTGATTTCTGCTACCGTATTGAGCATAGACTAGAGCAGGCAAAAAATCTAGGACTTCCTCTTAATGATGAATGGTTACCGATGCTTTGTCCTTAAATCTAGGTCAAATCGGCGAGAGAGCTGCTGTTGGAAAATTGTCTAATGAGCTGAAAGAAAAATACAAAGAGCTAATAAAATGGCATGAATTGAATGGATTTAGAAATCGAACGTATCATAATTATCTTGAGGTAAATACGAAAATTGTTATTGATACAGCTGTATCTGATATTCCTGTGTTGATTGGGAATTTAGAGATGATACGAGATGATTTATTGCAGGAGATGAATAACTAAAAGCTTGAGCCGTACACCGATAATTAGATTTTGGTCTAACTTTCAGTGAACGGCTCTTTATTTTCTATTCAACCGGCTCAAGCATAATATTCTCCAAACCTACTGGATGTGTAAAGACTAATTCCAATCTTTGCCCTGCATCGAATCCTGTATAATTAAAGACTTTCGTCATAACCGTTGTCTCGCCAGCTTCTTCTTGCCAAGCAGTCCGCATTTCAAACTCATTCCCCTCTTCATCAACTAAAACTGCACGAAAACCTTCAGGATTTTCTTGTACCAATGTTGAATTGCTCGGATAACTATAAGTCAGCACAAATCCTGTCGGCGTAGCTTGTGCCTTAGTAACTGTAAAACCGTTGGCATTTGTTGCATGATAATCAATGTGCATAAAGGCTTTGATTGTGCTAGCATCAAAGTCCAGCTGCCAAGCGCCAGCTACTTGAGCAATGCCGTTTGGCGTGTCAAAATTCAAGTTTTCAATACTCAACTCCACATTTTGCAGCTGCGGGAACAAGCCCTGCGTGCTATTCAACAGAAGGATATATTCAAAAGTTTTGGTAGCTTCATTAAAGCTGCTGCTTCCTTCAAAAGAACTCATCATCTGATTGTCGCTGCGTAGAGGCTGGGTATCGCTGATGACCTCGGCGATATATTGACCATTATTCTTCAAACGAAACTCTAGCATATTCAGGTTGTCAAAATCAATGTCTTCATTTGCCTGAATGCTCAATCGCAGACCTATCTGGTGGCTGTCAGCATAAATTTCGTTGGCAGTAATATTGAATTTCCCACTAACGTCTTGTACGCCCAATGGCTGAACAAGGTTTTGTTGCACATTTTGCGACAAAAAGTGCCCGAATTCGCTGATGAGGTTGCCCATTGCGTTGGCAATCGGTGTTTGGCTGAGTAAACCTGCGGATAAAAGCACCACTGCGGCTGCAACTAATGGCTTGCGATTGGACTTTTTGCTTACCTTTGTCTCACGGATTTGTGCATAAGCCTTGTCAAATCCTCGTCTGGCTCCGTCTGATACTTGTGTATAGTTACTTCTTTCCTCAGCTAAATGCTGCTCGAACTTTTCCATGCTCCATTCCTCCTTGCTTTTTCTCATAGATTTTCTTGAGCTTTTCTTTTCCCCGTGAAAGCTGGCTTTTGACCGTTCCTGCAGGTTGGTCTAAAATTTCGCCGATTTCTTTGATTGAAAACCCGTTTAAATAATACAAAATTAAGGGTAAACGATACTTTTCAGGCAGTTTTTCTAGCATCATACCCAGCTCCCTGTCTTGACCAGCAGAGGCTGTCAAAGGTAAATCGTCAATCTGCTGGGTAAAGCTCGTAGTGTTTAGCAGTTTCTTACACTCATTTATCAAAATCCGACAAAGCCAAGTGTTGAAATGTGCGGGATTTTTCAGCTTTCTGATGTTAGCAAAAGCTGTCAAAACCGTCTCCTGCATACAGTCTTCGATGTCTTTTTCCTCGCCCAAATACCGCCGAGCCATCTTGTAGAGAATTAATTCATACTCTTGTATCAACTGGATAAACGCCTCATGGTCGCCCTTTTGCGCTTTTTTCACCAGTAATTGATTTACTTTCATATCTCATTTTCCCTTTCAATTATTTGTTGGAACATCTATTAGAGTGGAAAATAGGGCAAAAGGTTGCATTTATTTTTATTCTAACAGAATATTTTTTCATTACTAGAAATTTTCTATTGACTAGTTTACTAACTTGTGTCATAATATTAGTTAGTAAAGTAGCGAGGTGGAAAATGTCATTAAAACATGGAATTCTTGGTTTCTTATCTGAAGGTCAGATGAGTGGTTATGATTTAGAAGGAAGATTTAAACAAAGCGTTGGGCATTTTTGGAATGCCAAGATTAGTCAAATCTATCGGGATTTACATACTATGGAAAAAACTGGTTGGGTGGAATGCACCGAAGTTGTAGGTAAAGGAACGCTGAATAAAAAGCTATATACGATTACAGCAAGAGGAAGGCAAGAATTGAAAAACTGGCTGAGCGAATATTCTTTAGACAAAGATTTTACCATCAGAATGGGCATACTCATGCGAATGTACTTTGCCATGCTTGTGCCTGTTGAAGAAACGATTGAACTTTTAGAGCAATTCAAGACTGGCTGCAAGAAACAGCTCGAAGGTTTATCTCTTGCTCCCAAACAATTAGCAGCTTTTGAAGAAGACTACAAAAAAGAAGTCTTCTACATCAAAACAACCTTGTCATATGGAGAAAAATATTATCAAATGCAACTGGATTGGTGCAATGAAACAATCGAAAAAATCAAAGAAGCAGACTTTTTACATGGAGGAATTGACGATGGATTGTAGAAAATTGAATGACAAAGAATTGGCAAAACGCCGTTTTATTTTTGCAGTATTGACTTTTTTTATGCTAGTTAATACTGGCGTGAATGTAGGGATAGATTTTTTACTCAATGGCAGAATAACTTGGTCTTTATATCCGGTCTATTCGGTTTTCTTCACTTGGCTCATTTGTATAGCACCATTGCTCTATAAATATCGGGGATTTCCAACTCTTGCGGTAAGTTTGGGTGTGTTTTCCACTTTGTTGCTGCCTTATTTGTGGCTCATGGATTTGGTTTGGACGCAAACTCGCTGGTTTATGCCTATTGCCTTGCCTATTTCTCTAGCGGCTATTGTCTTTTTATGGTTGGGTTATTTGGCATTTTGTATCTATTACATGCGTAGTAAGAAAAGAGTGCTTAGCTAGGCAATCAAGGTTGAACCACATCTATCGGTTCAATGTCGTTTTCTTTGGCGGGCGAGCGTGATTGATAGACTTTTTTGGATGAGTAAATTATCGTCAACGATTAGTAGTTTCATTTGTCCTCCTTGACAGTGGGAATTCTGCCAGATTGTGCTTGGTTAGTAGGTTTTGTAAGTCCTCTTGGCTGGAAATCTCTGTTAATTTGACACCAAGCCAACTTTCTAAATTACTCCGCACAATTTGAAATTTTTCCTCACTATTAGAAAAACGCAGCCATTCAGTATTGGGAACAAGAGCGAAAAGATAGCTGGCATTTTCTACTAAGAGCTTGCTTGGCGGCATTTCCTTAACATTCAGTTGAATACCAAAAGGTTCCTGCGAAGTTGACAGTTCGATATTCTCTAGTTGATTGTTCCAGTCTAAATTGTGAATAATATTTCCAACAGCCGAATTGTCGCCAACATAGCTGTTCCGATAAGTTTGAAAAAAATTTGCCTCGTTTGTTGGCGACTGGCAGGCGGTTAAAATAAGTGTTAAAGCCAATAAAGCTATCATTCCTAGTAATTTTTTCATCATTTCTCCTCTTTTTTCTCTTTTCAAACATAATACCTATTTCTAGACAAACCCTAATAAATAGGGGATGTTTCCCTTGAAAACAAGGGGAGAAATGGGGAATTTATGGAAAGAGAATTTATCTACACTGGAAAAAGCGGTGGCATACGAGTTTTATATCTTGATTTATCAGTGAAGCCTCTGGCTCCTCGCTTCGCTTGTTGCAACTGCTAGAAAGCGACCCGAATATTTTTGTAAAACATAATATTGCTACAATGGCTTGAGACTATGCTAGTTCACGTTTTGTGGGCTAGTATTTTTAATGGGTTTCCCTTATCGGCAGGACACAGATTAGCTGATAGGTTTCCCCTTGTCCACTGAGATATTCCCGCCTATCGCACTAGCCCTATGACGTAGATTACGCAGTCCACTGCCGATTGGGGCTTTATTTTCCTTATTTACGCCGTCATTTTCCACACTCAATCGCACATAATAAGCTGTTACGTCAAGATTAATGCGTACAATTTTTGCTTCGAATGTCGCCTGATGTTCGTCAGGCTTTCCGTTTGGTAATATCTGCTGGAACGCTCGTCATGTGAGTTCAAATCTTCTGCTTTTCCCTTTTCCCATAAATCTAAAAACAAACCGCAAAGGCTGGCGAAAATGAGGAACATCGCCAAAATCGGTGTGAAGGATAAAAATAGGAAAAAGCCTGCTGTCTGCGGATTTCTCAGCCACAAAACAAATAGTAAGCCTAGTCCTACACTATTCATCAGCCACATAAGGTGCATGGTGTAAGATATCTTTTCATCCATTCAACCTTTTTAGGTAGTCTATCTTGGCAATATCTTTGTGATTGTTATTATCCGCTCGGTAACTATCCTTAGATGAAGCCTGATAAACGCGCAAATATTGCTCTGGATTGAGCAGATAATAGCTCACTCCGTCTGTTTGGTGCATTTCCAAATCTTCTAACTGCACTCCTGCAAAACTTGGTAGAGTGTCAATAATCCCAAACTCCACCTTCAAAACACCTTTGGTAAACTCATGCTCGTGTAAATCCGTCAAACTAAAGCCTAATGAGCTCATAATACCTACGATTGTCTGCCAATTATAGATGTTCAATTCAGGTGGCACTTCCCAGCCTCTTTGGTCGCCCGGTACGTGAATGTCTAAATCTCCTGCATTCCAGTCCTTTTCCGTAACAACTTCTAAACCCACTGAGCCCATTAGTAGTGGGATAATGTTTTTCGCATTTAACTTTTTTGCGATTTCAATGAAGGCATTGAACTTGTCATTTCTCATAGAATTCTCCCTTTTATTTGTCCTGTCTTACCGCTTTTCAGCTGAATATTTCTTAATTTGCTTATTGACCAATATCTTCTCAAGGAAAAATGAAAAACAAAGCCGATAAGAAAGTAAAAACATATAGTCATTAGAACCAGATGCTGCATTCATATCAAAGAAATGAACGCTCAGAAACTCATATTCTTTGTAAACATCAGGTGCTTTAGCAAATTTTATTTAGAAAAATCCAACTCACCACATTTCGTCAAAAGAAAGTAACAAAATCCCTACCTCTTTTGCATACTTCCTTGCCTCTTCGGTAAATCCTGATTTAGAAAAGACCATACATTTTCTTTCCTTTAATTTTGTAAAAAGCAGACTGCGACGAACTAATGTCCGCAATACTTTTTCGCCTACTAACTCATTTCTCCACTTGCATTCAGCAAATAAATAGTTTTTTTCATACAAATCAATGCCCAAAATGTCAATTTCTTCTTGTTTTTTCTCCTTAGGATTGTTGCCCCACCAACTACCAAAATCGGTATAATGCGTAGATAATTTATCTTCTCTCATCATGTACCATAAATATTCTTGGCAAACTTCTTCAAACACTTTACCCAAAAAATCGCTTAGTTGGCTGAAAAGCTGTTGCTCAACAGATGCATAGGAGCGTAACTCAATTTGAGAGATATTCGGACTGACAAAACGGAACCAAAAACGAAACATGGAATCCTTAATCTGATAGACAGAATTTTTACTATTAGGCACACCGAGTGGCGTTTTCCTTTCAACAATATCTAAAGCTATCAAATTATCTATGAATTTTGTTAAATTACTGGTAGGTATTTGGGTTTTGGTGGAGATTTCATTCAATTTAGAACTTCCCTGAGCAATGGCATAGAGAATAGAGTTGTAATTAGTTGGATTTTCCAATTCTTGTTTTAATAGATTTGCAGGCTCCTCAAACAAGAGAGAATTCTTCGATAGGAACATACTCTGAATATTTTCCATTACACTTTTTCCTTGATGAACTTCCTCAAGATAGAGCGGAATGCCACCTGTGATACCATAAATTTCAAAAACACTTTGCTTATCCATTTCTTGTAAATATTCTCTTGTTTCCTCAAAGGAGAATGCTTTGAGCTTTATTTGACCTGTTTTCCTGCCGTACAAAGGACTTTTATAGCCCAGAACCTGTCTTTCCATAAAGGACATGGATGAACCGCAGAGAATTAGCTGGATATTTCCGTTGTCTTTCCAATGATGGTCAATGTAATACTGCAACAAAGAAGAAACTTCGGGAATCACTTTGGCTAGATAGGGATATTCATCAATAACCAAAACAAATTGATTGGTTTTGGCAAAATTTGTCAAGGCTAGGAACATTTCGTTGATACTAGCATAACTAGGTAAGGATAGACCCATTTCCGCAAAAATAACTTTGTTGACTTCCTGAGAAAACTTTTCTAGGTTGATTTGTGCTTTCAACTCAAATGCTTGAAAGTAGATGGCTGGTTTTGTGCGAATATGTTCTTGAATGAGCGTCGTTTTACCTACTCGTCTTCTACCATAAATTGGGATAAAAGAAAACTTTTCGCTTGTATATTGTTTTTCTAAGAATTGTAAATCTTCTTTTCTTCCTATAAACATACGTTGTCTCCTTTCACTATATTCAGATATAGTATATCAAGATATAGTAAAACACGCAAGGAATCTGATAAAAGGAAGTCTTTTGAGAGTGGATCATTTTTATAAAATAGAACTACTTCTTGAAAAAAAGGAATTTTTTCAGGTAAAACATCTAAGAATTTGTGTAAAACAAGAACTTTTTACCTGTAAATTCTCAAAAATTTGCCTCAAATAATCTCATTTTTCCTGTAAAATCTCCGCTTGAACTTTCTTACTAAAGGAACCTAAAATCAGTTCATAAGCCTCGTCCACACACTTTCTCAAAACTTCTTCTGGCAGATTTTCTTCCAGATAGATAGACACCCAGTGCGTTTTGTTCATGTAGTAACCAGCGGTAACTTTTCCCGGATAAAGCTCGCGGAGCTCCTCGCAATGTGCTGGAGTTAGCTTTACAGTTAGGATTTCTTTTCCTTCCTTGTCGCCACCGTGCATGGCGAACATCTTGTTTTTCAGTAGATAACGATGGGCTTGCCAATCTGCTTGAAAGCCCTTTTTTGCACCTTTTCTACTCAGTAAATAGTCATCTAGCCATTTTTCCATAGTTTCATTCCCCCATTAATAACCTCATTTCTCTAGTATAACAGATGAGGCGCTCTCTCAGTTCTTAAACCAATCGTCTTTTCCCACCATAAAGCTGAAAGGCTACTGCAAACAAGCCCATTGCTGCTAAACTAAGTCAGTAATCTGCTGAAAATGTACCTAAATCCATCAAAGCATCCAAACCTCTGACCGTCCAAAAGATTGGGAAAATCGCGCCGATATTTTGCAAAATATTCGGTAAAAACTGTAAAGGCAGGAAAGCACCGCTAAGCATGAGCATAAAGGTCAAGACGGCACCGAAGGCGCCATTTGCGCTCTCCTGCTCCTTGAAGATGGTCAAATCCTGTGTGACTAGACCAATATGACGGCGAACTTCTATGTTTTTGCTGTCTTGTTTTGGATTGAAAAGACGAATTTCTCCGCCGTTTGCATCAATCCGTCCGCAAAGTGTGTGAATAGCAGTTGTTTTCCCCGCTCCATTTGGTCCCAGCAAGCCTAAGATTTCTCCTTCTTGTACTTCTAGGTTTAAGTTACTAAGACAGTCGTGCTGCCGTATCTTTTGATTACGCCTTTCATTATTGCTATCATTCTGCGTTCCTCCTCTAAATTTTTACTCTTAGTATATAGGTTGTTTGTTGGGTGCAGTAGTGACATTTGTCATGGAAATAAAAGACTGTCGAACGTTTGATTGCTTTCGACAGTCTTTTTATTCTTCTGCATTTCTCACAGTATAACAAAACACCAATTTATCTAATATAAAACTTCCGTAATTTCCTCTTTGGTCAACTCAGTTATCCCCTTAACTTCCTCAACCACATCACTTTCCTGCAAAGCAATATCCATCCAAGCAATCCCGTGCCACTGCTCAAACTTATAACCTGACTTCTCAAAAATCCCCAGCATCGTAAAGCCTAAGCTTTGATGAAAAGAAATACTGGCATAATTAGGGTAAGTGATACAAGCGTAAGCTCGTTGGTAATTCAGTCGTTTCAACAATTCTAAAAGCTTGCGGTAAAGCTGTTTTCCGACACCGTGATGACGCTCGTTTTCATCTACATAGATAGAAAGTTCCACCACCCAATCGTATGCCTTGCGCTCTCGATATCGTCCGGCATAGGCATAAGCGATGATTTTTCCGTCTTCTATTCCCACGATATAGGGGAAGATTTTGCTGTTTTTTTCAATGCGTTCTTGAAATTCCTCGATTGTAGGTACTTCATATTCAAAGGTTATCGCAGTTTTTTCCACATAAGGCTTGTAGATGGAGAGCAGTTGCCCGGCATCATCTAGTTTTGCTAGTCTAAATTCCATATTATTCCTCCATTGCCTTACGCAGTGCTGCTGCCAGTGGGCTTTCTTCAGGTTCGGATTGCTGGTTGATTTTCTTCATGAGTTTGCGTTCTTCATGTTTAGAAATTTTCTTGTTTCTATCTTTTTTATCCAGCATTTTTTCTGTTGTTCCGTCAAATTTACAGCGGAAATATGCACCGTTTTTACCTTCGATAATTTCCATTTTCTTCTTGCAGGTTGGGCATCTGTGATTACTTAACTTTGGTTCAGCACGGCGGCGATACGAGCATTCAGCATTTGAACAGACATAAATCTTGCCGTCTTTAGTATTTTTTTCGCGTAATTTTGAGTTGCAGTCTGGGCATAGCTTGGTTGTCAGAGCGAAGTCCTTGTACTCAACTTTGGAATTCTTGATTTCAGTTACTAATTTCTTGGTTTCTTCTTCGATTTCTTTGAGGAAGATGTTGCCTTTTAACTTTCCTTTAGCAATAAGTTCCAGTTCGTTTTCCCATTTGGCAGTTAGCTCAGGTTGGGCGAGCGAAGGATTGACTAAGGTTAGGAGTTGCTTGCCTTTTGGTGATACGCGTAGGCTGTTGCCCTGTCTTTCCATCAGCTCGGTGCGGATGAGTTTTTCAATGATTTCCGCGCGAGTGGCAGGTGTTCCCAGTCCGCTTTTTTCCATTTTTTCAAGTAAGGTTCCTTCGGTCAATGGTTTTGGTGGGCTGGTTAATTCTTCGTTGATGGAAAATGAGCCTTTGATGGATTTCAAGGTCGTGAAATCAGGCATTTCTTTGGTTGGTTTTGTGTCAACATCTAGTTTCCAGCCTGCTTGTTTTACTTTGGATTGTTTGAAGACAAACTGTGCCTCATCGCCAAAGTTTACAGTTACGGACACTTGACTTTCCACATAGGCCAGCGCAAACAAGCCTAAGAAACGCTCCAATATCAAGCGGTAAATCCGTAGTTCATCACTAGACAATTTCTCCGCACGCGGCATTTCCTCTGTCGGAATTAGGGCATAGTGGTCGGTTACCTTGCTGTTGTTGAAGACGGCTCGCTGAGTAACTTTCGCTCCATCACGAATAAAGGCTTTGGCACGCGGGTCAAAGCTCGCCACTACTTGCAGGCGTTCTTTCATGGTTGCCTCAATGTCGGTTGGCAGGTATTTGCTGTCAGTACGCGGATAGCTGACAATCTTGTGGGTTTCGTACAAGGACTGCACCAGCGACAAGGTTTTCTTCGCCGAATAGCCATACAGAGCGTTTCCGACACGTTGAATTTCAGTCAAATCATACGGAAGTGGCGCATTTTGACTCTTGTCTTTTACTTGAATTTGCTCTATTTTTCCGAGTTTACCGCTGAGCTTCGCGACAAAATCTTCGGCATCCTTGCGAGTAGCAAACTGCTGGGGGCTTTTAGTAACTAGGCGTGCTTTGGCATTTTCGTACAGGCAATCCACTGTGTAATAAGTCTTCGGTAGGAACTTTTCGATACGTTCTTGCGTGACATTGACAAAGTTCAAGCTAGGTGTTTGCACGCGTCCAGCAGATAAATTGTCTTCGTATTTAGTAGTCAAAGCGCGTGTGACATTTAGCCCAACCAGCCAGTCTGATTTGGTTCGCGCTAATTCTGATTGATAAAGATTGTCGTAGTTTTTGGCAGGCTGTAGCTTTGAAAATCCTTCTTCAACCGCTTTTTTGGTCTGGGAGGAAATCCACAAACGCTCCATTGGCTTGTTGAAACCAATCCACTCAAAAATCCAGCGAGCTAAAAGCTCTCCTGCTCGTCCGCTATCGGTTGCGATAATTCCGCCAGTTACATCATTTCTTTTTGCAAGTTGGCTGATTGACTTAAGTTGTCCTGAAGTTTTTGGCAGAGGTTTGATACCAATACTTTTTGGCAACATTGGCAGGTCGTTTAATTCCCATTTTCGCCATTCAGGTTTCAAATCCTCTGGCATTTTCAAGGTCAAGAGATGCCCATAAGCCCATGTTACAATATAGTTTTTCCCTTCGTAGTAGGTTTTTCTATTTTCATTGGCTCCAAGAATTTTCGCTAAATCCTTAGCCACACTCGGTTTTTCTGCAAGTACTAACTTTTTTGACAAATCATTCATTCCCTTCTTTTTTATCTCTTATTCTACCATGAAACCTAACTCTAGGTTTAAACAAGTAAAAAATAAAGGTATATGTTAAAATTCACTCAACAAATAAATTATTGGAGGTATTATTATGTTTCATCTAATTGGTCAAATCATTGTTGGTGCTTTATTCGGATGGATTGGCAGTATCATTACCAAAGACAATGACAGTATGGGTGCCATCAAAAACATCGCTGCTGGTCTAATTGGTTCATTTATTGGTGGATATATACCATTCCTACAATTTGGCCCATCTCTTGCAGGTATGAGAATTATCCCATCACTTCTAGGTGCGATTATTGTCATCGTTATTGCGAAACTCATCTTTGGTAAAAAGAAATAGCAAAAAAGCTTGTTCTGGGTAGATTGCCTAGAACAAGCTTTTTTTACTCTTTAATACCGACTTTTTCCACCAAAGATGCCACAAATTTCTGCAAACGTGGAATATCCTCTTCCTCAACGGCAAAGTCAATCTTCACTGACTTAGCCCCTTGAGTAGCACCAGTTTTCTCAAATTGTGCGGTAAATTTATCTACCGCCATACAAAACTCCTCAAAGTATGTGTCGCCTGAGCCGACCACGCCAAATATCTTACCCGACAAATCTTCGTCAGCCAAATCGGCATAAAACTCCATAAACTCATGAGGCAGTCCGCCGACATTATAGGTATAAGTCGCCACGACACAGATATCCGCATCCTGAAAGTCACTCGGCTCAACAGTTGTGCATTCACAAACCTCGACATCCACACCGTAATACTCAAAACCCTCAGCGAGAATATCCGCTATTTCTTCCGTATGCCCTGTCAGCGAGGCATAAACAATTTTCGCAATAGCCATAACAAATCCTCCTTAGAGAAGAATGATTAGCCTAATTTTTCAACCAATTCTTTCGCAAATTTCTCAAGATTGGCTATATCATCTTCGCCAGCTGCCAAATCTACCTTTACGTTATCAGCACCCTTGTTGGCACCAGTTTTGGCAAATTGTGCATCAAAATCGTCCACAGACTTACAAAACTCGTCATAGAAAGTGTCACCTGAGCCAACAACGCCATAAATCTTGCCACTCAAATCTTCGTCCGCCAAATCTTCAAAGAAATCAACAATCTCATCAGGAAGCTCGCCATCGCCATAAGTGTAAGTTGCCACAACACAAATGTCCGCATCCTCAAAATCACTCGGGTCAACGCCTGAACATTCGTTAATTTCTACCTCAATATCTAATCCTTCCAAAGCCTCTGCAACAATATCTGCTATCTCTTCGGTATTTCCAGTCATACTTGCATAAACAATCTTCGCTAAAGCCACGTTTGTGTCCTCCTTCATTGTGCGTATTCAATAGCAATTATATCACACACCTTTTGAAGAAAAAAATGAAAAATGTTACTATTAGTAAAAGGTCAATGAAAAGAGGAAAAAAACGAGAATGATAACCTTAAAAAGCGAACGCGAAATTGAATTAATGGATAAATCAGGCAGCATTTTAGCTGGCGTGCATAAGGGACTAAGAGAACTTATCAAACCGGGCATCGATGCTTGGGAGATTGAAGTATTTGCCAAGAAATATATCGAAGACCACGGAGCCATTCCGGCACAAATTGGCTTTGAAGGCTATGAATTTGCCACTTGCGTATCAATTAACGAAGAAATCTGTCACGGCATTCCCCGCCATAGAATTTTAAAAGAGGGCGATTTGGTTAAGGTCGATATGTGTGTCGATTATCAGGGTGGAATTAGTGATTCATGCTGGTCTTATGCAGTCGGAGAGGTCAGTCAAGAGATTAAAGACTTGATGATTGCTACCGAAAAAGCTTTAGAAATCGGTATTGAACAAGCTGTTGCTGGCAATCGTGTGGGTGACATTGGTGCGGCTATTCAAGCCTATATAGAGCCTTTAGGCTATGGTCTGGTGCAGGATTTTGTCGGGCATGGGATTGGACCAACCATCCATGAAGCACCTCTGGTACCGCATTATGGCACCAAAGGTAAAGGTTTACGTCTGAAAGAAGGCATGGTTATTACCATTGAGCCTATGATTAACTTAGGCACTTGGGAAGCAGAAATGCTAGAAATGCACAGTGGGGATGTTTATGCGGCAAGAACAGCGGATAACTCCATTTCCTGTCAGTATGAGCATAGTTTAGCAATAACAAAAGATGGTCCGCGCATTTTAACCTTGCAGGACTAATAAGGGGAATTTATGAAAAAGGTAAAGGGCATCATTGGGCGAATAAAGGCAAATAAGACTTTGGGGATAATCCACTCTCACTTAGTAGCAAGCGAGATGGGCTTGAGCTCCATTGCGGTGGCTTTTTATTTGCTCATGAGCCTTTTTCCGCTTTTGATTACTCTAGGCAATATGTTGCCCTTTCTGGCGATTGACCACAGTCTTGTGATGAATTCTATTCGGCAGATTATGCCACATGATGTCTATGTGACAATGGGCACAACTATTCACCAGCTTCTTTATACTAGGAGCAGTGGCTTGCTTTCTGCCTCAGCTCTAGCAACCTTGTGGGCTTCTAGTCAAGGAGTATCTTCCTTACAGCAGGCAATCAACAAGGCTTATGGTGTGGAGAAAAACCGCAATTTTCTAGTCAATCGTATCGTTGGTGTATTGGTTATTTTATTACTATTCATTGTGGCTTTCGTTGGAGTGGTCGTGATTGGATTTGGGCAGGATATCTTACGTTTTGCTCAACAACACATACCTATTCCAGATAGTGCGATTTCCATTTTCGTAACAACCAAATGGCCGCTAGCTTTGGTTGGAGTCTTTCTGGTTATGGTTGTTATCTATCTAATGGTGCCAAATGTTCATATTCCAAAGTTTCGCTACATACTTCCCGGTGCTTGCATTGCTGCTATCGGGACACTCCTTTTGGCTCAGGTCTTTGGGATTTATACTCGCTTGTTTGATTCACGAAGTGCTAGTTATCAAGTAATTGGCTCCTTTATCGTCCTCATGCTTTGGCTGATGATGAATGCCCGCGTGCTGATTTTAGGAGCGATTATTAACTCGGTCTATCAGGAGATTGATACAGGGGAAAAGCCTAGAGCTAGAAACGTATTAGCTGCTGGTTTACACCATTTGCGTAACCGTCGGGCTATGAAAGAAGAAAGCGAAAGCCAGTGAGCTTTCGCTTTTTGTTTGCTTTAGCTTAGCAACTCTTGATAATCTGCAATAGTCGATAAACGATTGCCTTTTCTTCTTTGTTGCGACAAGAGCTTGTCCCAGCTTTCTTTTGTCGAAAGTTGGCTCATATAGGTATTTATCTCCTCCAAACTTTCATACACAATCGATTTATCCTTCCTTTTAGCGACAGACTTTTGAGCAAAGACTAATAAACCGTTTGCATACGCCTGAGCGACAATCCCTTCGACTTCACGGCCTTGATTGATATCCAGATAAATATCGGATATATCTAGTTGCTCCAGTAATTCTTGATTGCCAATCTCCTGAATACATCTTAGATTGTCATACTCAAAGGCTAAAGCCAGCAGTTCGGGATTTATTTCTGTTTTGGCTGCAATGCAAAAAGTTATTTGAGGATGGGCTTTTAATAGCTCAGTAAAGTCAATAAGTTGGTGGTTAGCACTTAGGGTAAAAGCATTCAAACGATGTTTATTGTCTCTTGAAGTCTCGCCAATAGCCGAAAGATACTGTAAATCAATCGAAGTATTAGGGAAATCTTTTTTTGCTTTCTGGTATTGTTCTTCGCTTTGGAAGACTATTTGTTTGATTGCCACTGGATTACGCAGCTCAACTGCTAAATTCCATAAGATATCTGCTGCGTTCCTATCCTGATGAAAGCAGACAGCGTTTGGTTTTTCTAGCAGGTCTCTTAGCACGAATAATGGATGTGACACAGAGTTGAAAAGAAAAGTTTCTTGATTGGAAATCCCTATTTCTTTCATAAAGAACTTGAAAAAAGCACGAATGCCTACAAACTGTCTTGTTTTTCCCTTGTCCTGTACTGTAATTAATTGATTGATATGATTTTCCCAGAGGACTTCTTTTTTGTCTTTGAGATAGGCTGTTTGATACTTCTTGCCCTTGTAGAAATAATTGGTCGCATAATGCCGACCTGAGCGGTTGTATAGTTCTTCTTTGAATGTCTGTTTCGTGGGAGAAAACCACTCTACACTCTTGACCTTGAGCGCTCCGTATTTTGAATAGTTGATTTTCCCAGCCAAAACTCCTTCATTGTAGATGGAAGCTGACTGATAGCCATTTCTCCGTATTTCATACAAATCAGGAACTTCCACCTGATTATAAAACCTAGCAGAAGTTTCCTCGTCTTCTTCTTGCGTATAATAAGTAAAAGGACATAAAGCACCCTCTGGCAACTGTCCATCATAACGCATAAAAAGGTTTTGCGTGTTTATTCCGGCAGTTTTTAGAGATTGTAGCAGCTCTTTAGATTTGTCATCATAATGCTCAAACAGGCAAATTTTCATGCTTTATTCTCCAATACTTGTTCCCATTTTCTTTTTACTTTCTCTTTGGTGTAGCCTTGAGCAATTTCCTTGCTTTTGTATCTTGCTGATTTCCCCATATCCTTTTGGTAAAAGTCAACAATCGCTGCTGCAAACTTTTCCACAGCCTCTTCAAGACTGGTATGCTCAATTAACAAACCATTTTCTCCGTGAATGACAAATTCCTTGTTCCCATACTCAATATCCAAAGCGATAATCGGCAAGGAATGGCTCATCGCTTCTAATAGACTTAGTCCAAAGGCTTCTTCGCTAGTTCTGGAGGATAGGTACAAGCTATATTTGCTATAAGTTTTATCCAACTTTTGAAATCCTTTGAGCGTGATAAAATCACCGACATCAAGCGAATTGATTAGCTCTTGTAATTTTTCCTTTTGCCCACCCATGCCATAAATATCAAAACGCAGCTTGGGTAAACTCTTTTGAGCGATTGCAACAGCCTTGATAAGAACATCAATATTTCTTTCCCGAGCCAATCGACTGGCTGTAAGTATGGTATATGGTACATATACTTCTTCTTCCTCAATTTCTTCGATAAATCCTACAGGAATTCTGCAAACTTGGCTCTTGCCGACTAAATGCTTTTCTAAGAGCTCCTTTTGGGATTTGGTTGATACAATGATTTTCTCAAAATGTCGGGCATTTTGCAGCAAATATTCATAAAAAGAGCGAACAACTATATCCTTGCCCTCACTCTGCTTTTTCAAATGGTGTCCGTCATGAACCACTCCAAATAATCTAGCTTTTCCAGCTACACAAGGAAGTATCAGAGGAAGTGTGTCAAAGGCATTATCAAAAATCAGTAAATCACTTGTAGCAAGCTCTAGCTTCTCAAAGAAATAACGATAAAACGCCGTTTGTCCTAGAAGAACTTTTCCGTCAATGTGGGTTTGAGTAATCTGCCCATCCTCGTAAAATTGCATAAAAGAGACTTCTTGGTTGTCATAAAAGAATACCCGACGAATGACTTTCCCATCATGGAAATACTCCATATTGTTTAAGGACGCATCATAGTGAGCGGTGGTTTCCAGCTGATTGTTTAGATAGGTATTCACTCGCGTAACTGTGCCGTTTTGGGCTAACCATACTCGGTAAATAAGCCCCAGCTCTTGCAATTCGACAATGAGATAGTCATCTGTCTTTTCCTTGATTAAAAAGTCATCAGCAAGACTTGCAAAAAAGTCCTCCACTGAAAAAGAGCAAGGTAGTGTGGGTCTATCCGATAAATAATCATACACATAAAGAACTTTTTGACTAGCAATCCCCTGCAATCCCAAACACTCCACAGGATTTATAAAAAGGTAGGTAGGCAATAGCAGATAGTTGTCAACGGACAACTCATCAAGGATATCCATGCGATGTTTTTGCGCAAAATCAAGCCCTGATGGATGGATGAAAAACCTTTTGATATTAAAAACTCTCATGCAGAAGCTCCTTGTACTTGGTTTGGGGTTATGATTTTATTTTATCATAATGGCTTAGTTCTTATTGGGTTTTTCTGTGAGGGGAAAAATATCGAGGCAATTAGAGCAATCAAAGGAAAATCAAGTTATAACACTCCATATTTCCCCTTAGATAGCCCATTTAACCTGTTATCATTTCAAATAATAGCTAGATTATTATAAAATAATTATATATATAGAAGAAAGTTGTTTAGGTGGTTGTTTATGGCAAAGAAAAAACCAGTACCCGCTCAGGCGAAAAAGTCTCAACCAAAACAGATGTCCTTGAAGAAAAAGCTTGCGACCGAGCTTTTGTTTTCTGCTGCTCTTTTGGGTGGTGGGATGATTGTGGAGACAGCGGTGGATAATGGCAATACTTTGCGTGTTGAAGCGGCGACGACTTCTACTGCGACCATTGATACAGTGACAAGTGTTGGTTCAACAACTATACAGGGTTCTGCTTCAACGGCAGCGACAAACTTTTCTTTGGTCAATCAAGGCACGAACAATGGTGTGTCCTCAAGCATTGGCTCTAATGGTTCTGCCACGCTAACCAGTTCCAGCGCAACTGGAACGGGTGTTCCCGGTTCTGGTGCCATGTTTTTGAACAATCAGATAAACTTCTCCCAAAACTTCTCGATTACTTATACTATCAATAGCTCCAATCATACCGCAGGCGAGTCCGATGGCATTCTTTTCACACCGGCTACTACTTCGCAAATGAGTATTTCCAACTCCCAAGATGGAGGTTTGGGGATTAGTGGGCTGGCAAATTCCTTTGGGCTCTTTCATGACGATGCCCCACAAACTGGGGGTAAAGGTGGGGATAGAAATGGCAATTTTGCCAGTATAAATCAACAAGACTGGACAGGCTCTAGCGCCTCAAACAATGCTTACACTTCCTGGCGTTACACAGATAGTGGCGGGAATTTAATCAATGCGACAAATGGGAATGTTACACAAAATGATGACAATGGAAACCTAGTTACATGGAGCAATGCTGCTGGGGGTATTTCCTGGAATGATAAGGCAAACGGAGATAACCAAACAGTTACCTATACCTTGACCTATACTGCTAGTACTGGAGTATTGAACGTTGTACAATCCAATGGCTTCTATCAAGGCGGTGGATTATTAAACGTTTACGGCAGTAGCTCACAGACTTTCGGAAACGTTTCTACTTCATCACCGGGAGGTGGTAACTCAGGTAATGTTACTTTCTCCACAACTATCCCAGCTGGACTTAGAGGTCAATCCTACACTGTCGGTATTCTTGCTTCAAAAGGTGGAACGGTCAACAGTGATGCAGGGAACGGTATGGGTGCTTCTACCATCAATGCAGCTATCACAAGCTATACCGCTGCAGCTGCCCAACAAACAGTCAACGTCAACTACGTCGATGCCAACGGCACTGCCCTACAAAGTCCGAGCAGCTTTACTGCAAATGTCGGCGACAGTTTCGGGATAAATAGTATATCTAGCAATGCTGCAAATGATACTTACTCTTACAATGCACCTGCTATTCCCGGCTATTATGCGACTTCTGCCAATGATTTGACCGTGTCGCCAACAGCAGCCAACAATACGATGACTATCCAGTACACTGGTTGTTATCAAGAGCAGGATATCAATATTACCAATCCCGACGGCTCCACCAAGACGGTGACCCAGACTAGTACATCCAATGCTGCTTTTAGCGATTATGCAGTACCGCAAATCCCGGGTTACACTAGCTATGTCAATGGAGAGCCTTCGACAACGGTTAGTCAAACGGCGGACGCAACAGATAATGGCTCAACTCAAACCGACAGCTCTGTGCAGACGGATACTGTTACCTATCAAGCCAATGCGCAAACGGCGACCTTTAACTACGCTTTTGCTAGCGGAACTCCCGGTACACCTAGCGCTCCAAGTGCTGTAACTGAGGACGGAGTGACTGATGGCAGCATCGCCACTCCTGATAATCTACCAGCCACACCTCAAGGCTACACTATCACAAGCGTCACTGGACCGGACGGCAAGTCCTACGACAGTCTAACTGACGCATTGGCTGCCAATGCGACCTACGGTGCTAGTGAAGCAGGTGCGACCAACACCTTTACCATGAACCTAACTGCTGATAATCAAGAGCAGGTTATCAATGTAACCAATCCAGAAGGACATGGCGACAATCCTGCACCACTGACCCAAACGGCTTTGACAGGTGGGATTTTTACCGACTATGCTATTCCGCAGATTGCTGGTTATACCAGCTATGTATCAGTGGACGGTGGAACTCCAACGGCGATGACTAGCATTACAGGAGCTGTTGCGGACGATACCAGTAATGGAGCCAATGCGACCAGCGACAGCCAACAACAGACCTATGATGTAACTTATCAGGCAGACACACAAAGTGCGACCTTTACCTTTAACTTTGCCAACGGTACTCCGGGAACGCCAACGACACCGCAGGTAGTAACCGAAAACGGCACGACTGATTCTACGATTGCTGACCCGACGGCTGAATTTGGCTTGCCTCCGGGCTACTCTATCACAAGCGTGACAGGACCTGATGGCAAGACTTATGACAATCTATCCGACGCATTAGCTGCCAATCCGACCTATTCCGCTGACGGAGATGCCTTTAGCATTACCCTGACCGCCGATTATCAACAGGCGACCTTGAGTGTCACTGACCTTTCAGGCAATACCACAACAGAAACAGCTCAAGGCCAAACTGCTGGCACCATCAACTTCGAGACTGCAGTGCAAAGCACTCTAACTGCTTCAAACGGTGCCGTATATAACGCGGTAGTGACAGTGACCAATCCAGACGGCACAACCAGCACCACTGGAAGTGCAGACGCACCAGCAGACACCAGCAAAATCACAGGAACCTATGATGATACTAGCAATGGAGCCAGCTCCAACCAGACCAAACAGGACAAACAAGGTCAAAGTTTCACGGTTACCTATGTAGAAAGCAAGGAATCTGAAGAAAGTGATAGCCAGTCCCTTTCGGATTCATTGTCGGATTCTGAGGTTAAGGCGAGTGATTCGGCGAGTGAGAGCTTGGCTGACAGCCAGTCTTTGTCGGAGAGTGAAAGTATTAGCGATAGTATCCATGATAGTTTGATGGAGAGTGCGAGTGAAAGCCTAAGCGAAGCGGAAAGTGCGAGCGAAAGTTTAAGTGAGGCAGACAGTGCAAGTGAAAGTTTAAGCGAAGCGGACAGTGCCAGTGAAAGTTTAAGTGAAGCGGAAAGCGCGAGTGAAAGCTTAAGCGAGGCTGATAGTGCTAGCGAAAGTTTAAGTGAGGCAGATAGTTCCAGCGAAAGCTTAAGTGAAGCAGAAAGTGCGAGTGAAAGCCTTAGTGAAGCGAATAGTGCAAGTGAAAGTCTAAGCGAGGCTGACAGCGCGAGCGAAAGCTTAAGCGAAGCGGATAGTTCGAGCGAAAGTCTAAGCGAGGCTAACAGTGCAAGTGAAAGCCTAAGCGAAGCGGAAAGTTCGAGCGAAAGTTTAAGCGAAGCAGAAAGTGCAAGCGAAAGTTTAAGTGAGGCAGATAGTTCCAGCGAAAGCCTAAGCGAAGCGGACAGTTCAAGCGAAAGTTTAAGCGAAGTAGAAAGTACAAGCGAAAGCTTAAGTGAAGCAAACAGTGCCAGTGAAAGTTTAAGCGAAGCGGACAGTGCGAGTGAAAGTCTTAGTGAAGCGAATAGTGCTAACGAAAGCTTAAGCGAAGCGGAAAGTGCGAGCGAAAGCTTAAGCGAAGTAGACAGTACAAGCGAAAGTTTAAGCGAAGCAGAAAGTGCAAGTGAAAGCCTAAGTGAAGCAGACAGTACAAGCGAAAGCTTAAGTGAAGCGGATAGCGCGAGCGAAAGCTTAAGCGAGGCAGACAGTGCTAGCGAAAGTTTAAGTGAAGCGGAAAGTGCAAGCGAAAGCTTAAGTGAGGCTGACAGTGCTAGCGAAAGCTTAAGTGAAGCTGACAGTACAAGCGAAAGTTTAAGCGAAGCGGACAGTGCTAGTGAAAGTCTAAGCGAAGCAGACAGTGCAAGTGAAAGCCTAAGCGAAGCAGATAGTGCTAGTGAAAGTCTTAGTGGAGCGGATAGTGCAAGCGAAAGCTTAAGCGAAGCAGACAGTGCAAGTGAAAGTTTAAGTGAAGCGGAAAGCGCGAGTGAAAACTTAAGCGAGGCTGATAGTGCTAGCGAAAGTTTAAGCGAAGCAGACAGTACAAGCGAAAGCTTAAGTGAAGCAGATAGTGCAAGTGAAAGTTTAAGTGAAGCGGACAGTTCAAGTGAAAGCCTAAGCGAAGCAGACAGTGCGAGTGAAAGACTAAGCGAGGCAGACAGTGCTAGCGAAAGCTTAAGTGAAGCGGATAGTTCGAGTGAAAGTCTAAGCGAAGCAGATAGTGCTAGCGAAAGTTTAAGCGTAGCGGATAGTGCTAGTGAAAGCTTAAGTGAGGCAGACAGTGCTAGTGAAAGTCTTAGTGAAGCGGATAGTTCGAGCGAAAGCTTAAGTGAGGCTGACAGTGCTAGCGAAAGCTTAAGCGAAGCGGACAGTGCAAGTGAAAGCCTAAGCGAAGCAGATAGTACTAGTGAAAGTCTTAGTGAAGCGAATAGTGCTAGCGAAAGCCTAAGCGAAGCGGACAGTTTAAGCGAAGCAGAAAGTACAAGTGAGAGCTTAAGCGAAGCAAACAGTGCCAGTGAAAGTTTAAGCGAAGCGGACAGTGCGAGTGAAAGTCTTAGTGAAGCGAATAGTGCTAGCGAAAGCTTAAGCGAAGCGGACAGTTCAAGCGAAAGTTTAAGCGAAGCAGGAAGTACAAGTGAGAGCTTAAGTGAAGCTGAAAGTGCGAGCAAAAGTCTAAGCGAGGCTGACAGCGCGAGCGAAAGCTTAAGCGAGGCTGATAGTGCAAGTGAAAGACTAAGCGAAGCGGAAAGCTCGAGCGAAAGTTTAAGCGAAGCGGAAAGTGCAAGTGAAAGCTTAAGCGAAGCGGATAGTGCTAGCGAAAGCTTAAGCGAAGCTGATAGTTCGAGCGAAAGTCTAAGCGAGGCTAACAGTGCAAGTGAAAGCCTAAGCGAAGCGGAAAGTGCGAGCGAAAGCTTAAGTGAAGCAGACAGTACAAGCGAAAGTTTAAGCGAAGCGGATAGTGCTAGCGAAAGCTTAAGTGAAGCAGATAGTGCTAGCGAAAGTCTAAGCGAGGCAGACAGTACGAGCGAAAGCTTAAGTGAAGCAGATAGTGCTAGCGAAAGCTTAAGTGAAGCTGACAGTACAAGCGAAAGTTTAAGCGAAGCGGACAGTGCTAGTGAAAGTTTAAGTGAAGCGGATAGCGCGAGCGAAAGCTTAAGTGAAGCAGATAGTGCTAGCGAAAGTCTAAGCGAGGCAGACAGTACGAGCGAAAGCTTAAGTGAGGCAGATAGTTCCAGCGAAAGCCTAAGCGAAGCGGACAGTTCAAGCGAAAGTTTAAGCGAAGCAGAAAGTACAAGTGAAAGTTTAAGTGAGGCAGAAAGTGCAAGCGAAAGTTTAAGTGAGGCAGATAGTTCCAGCGAAAGCCTAAGCGAAGCGGACAGTGCAAGTGAAAGCCTAAGCGAAGCGGAAAGCTCAAGCGAAAGTCTAAGCGAAGCGGACAGTACGAGCGAAAGCTTAAGCGAAGCAGAAAG
>Ga0268261_10000526_pt1 | contig 24359 bp, 13 predicted proteins | sample TergutNc150P1_FD_190353 | JGI IMG/M metagenome (GOLD analysis project Ga0268261, IMG submission 190353) | Nasutitermes corniger P1 segment gut microbial community from laboratory colony in Florida, USA - Nc150 P1 (SPAdes) (version 2) | ecosystem: Host-associated > Arthropoda: Insects >...
CTGTGTGTGTGTGTGTGTGTGTGTGTATATATATATATATATATATATATATATATATATATATATATAAACTTATTAACAGTATCGATTACTGTAAAAGTTTTGTGTACGTTTCTTTTTCACGTGTAGCATTTAGAATGGACAACGTGTGGAAAGACTGAAATGAAGTTTGGAGTTAGTAAGCCAGAATGGCTCAGTCGGTGTGGTGACTAGTCGATGGGCTAGACCACCGAGGAATCGTGGTTTGATTTCTCGGCACAGTGACGAAATTTCCCTTCTCCGGAGCGTCCAGGCCCTTTTTAGGGCTTACCCAGCCTTACTGCTCAGTGGGTATTGGGATATCTTTTCTAGGGGGCATGGACCTGGCCTTCCACCTTCGTCTAGTGTCGAGACTGAGAATGAGTGGAGCCATGCTTCCACGTTTCTACGTTTTAATTGATGGCATCACAAGTAAAAGGACTTTTTCCATAGTCTTAAAAACACATTCGCCACACTATTTACGCGCGTCGTTTCGAAAGCTACTTCTTTCTTCCTCAGGTGAAAACATGATCTCTTAGATAAAATCGGCACACACATTCTATATGAGTCATTCCTTCACTTATGAGACTCATCAATACATACATTAAATATAAAATAATTCATCTGGATAACACTACATGTCACAAACATAGTATCACAAATCATTATGGAAATTAAAAAGTAGCATAAAATTCATGGAAGCATGCTGTATATACTTAAAAATAAAATATCCAGTCAGCACTCTCTGTCGGTGAGTTAGAGAAACACACATAAATCAAATATCCAGTAGTAATTAGACCACACCTTGGGTGATCGATATACGTTTCCTTGAGTTTTACTGTATGCGTTTAATTTCCATAATGAGTGGTGATACCGTGTGACATGTAGTGTTATCTAGACGAATTATTTTACATTTAACATGTGTGTGAATTGAAGGTATGAATCATTTAGAATGTATGTGCCGATTTTATCTACGAGACTACGTGTGTTCACCTCAGGAAGAAAACAGTAGCTTTCGAAACATCGTGCATAGTGTGGTGTATGTGTTGTTAGGACGATGGTAAAAGTTCTTTTACTTACTTGTGATGTGCAAAGGCGACGACTTTACCCTGTACCTGTGAGTAAATTTTAATCACAACAAATGCAAAAGAAATTGAACGATTCTTCGCCACTTTGCTTACGTCGCTTTAGAGCTTGATTAGTGTTTTAAAGTCAGACAAAATCGGCTACCGAAGTGTGATTTGTTTTATGATATGTCAGCCGGCCCCATTTGTTGCAAAACTTAAGCGTTCTTTGAATTTCGACGGAAGCAATCCGATCAGACAGTGAACAATCACAGCCTGTGTCGTATGGCCTGTGTCTTGACTGCGATGGAAGTAGAAAGAGTTATTGTACATGTAAGAAATAAAATTAACCATTTCTGTTTCAGTTTTTCGGTAGGTTGGAGTGAAAGTAAAGGTAAAGGTAAAGGTAAATATGTTTCTCTCCACGCCATGAAGATACATGGGACGTTGATGTGTAGCTGCACTCATATTTAATCTTGGCTTTAGGTTGAGGTGAGTGGTGGGCTTCACGTTCCAGCTGCTTTACTCCTTGGTAGAGATCCTCTGAACCCAACGAGACGTAGGCTGGGTGGGCTGCAGAGCCGGTCGTGAGGCTTTGGAGAAGAGAAAAAGTCTTGTCAGCATTCGAAATCGAGCCGCGATTTCTTTGTAGTCTAGTCCGTGGCCTATTAGTTACTACACCGACTGAACTATCTCGGTTCCAGAGGTGACAGTGGAAATTCGAAAGGATTCTTGGCGCAAAGGCTAACATTTTTAGAAATTTACAGTCTCATTCCTGCCGCGTTATATCCCCGTTCTCATCACTGGTGCAAATGACAAATGTGCAAATGCGCATTGTGCAAGGAGCCAAGTGAGTACTTGTCGTACTATGTACTCGACTGTGTTATTTGGCAAAAATTCATAGTCGGGTATCCTTGATAGGCTGGCGGACCGAATCTTCTAGCTCATGGGTTTCCAACCCGCGGCGCCAGTTTGTATTATGTGGCCCACCGCCATATTATTTAAAGTATTTGCTATAAAAATTACGCAATAATTTTTGGGAGTTTGGTATACCCCTTATTTTTTCCCCACATGTGGCCCGCGAACCAGCCCACAGTAACGTGTGTGGCCCTTGCCATTAAATGTTGGACGCCTATGGGCTAGTCTTTAAACGATTCGTGGTTATTACGTACTTCAACTTGTATTATTTTACCGACAGTCAGTCGGTGGGAGACGAAAAACTGGTCAAGAGTTTTACAAGTGCATCGTTCCCACGACGTGACAAGTAACTGTCAGTGACAAATGTTAGTCAACTAGGCCCATAGCAGTCGTGGGAACGTCTAGGTGTGCTCTTCCACATGATTACTTCTGAAGAGTGTAGCTGAACCGCAGGAACGGACCTGCTTCTTTCAAAGACATGCGAAAACTAAAGTGCTATTGGGTTGCAGAGCCAACGAAAGTAAAATGTCTGTTATTGACTGTGTCACAGTACGGATAAGCGCTGCTGATAATGCTGGCATGTTCACAAAAAGGGGCTGCGGTAATAGAGCACGACATTCACAATTCAGGCGCATGTTTTTGTGTACTAAGGTACGTGAAAACTAAGGCACTGCATGTGCGCTGATGGGTAGATGAGATGAGATGAAGCTTTTATACACTTTAATTAAACCAGAATCAAAGTCGCGTCAAACGAACCATGCAGGTACTGCCCTTATCTGTCGATAATCCATAGATAACAGTTACTGAGAACTGTGCAGAAATTAAAACGTCGGGTGTTGCTGAGCTGTACATACAAAGGCTGGCAAATGTTGTATGTAATGTTTCATCACATTTTAATGTCATCTTTCACATACGATGACCTGCAAAGGGGGATGAATGTCATGACACTTGTAAAAACAAGTATTGTATAGTAGATGAGGGTGTCAATAATTGTCCAACAAGATGCGACTATATACAGTTTATTATATTTCTGTAAACTGCTCTACATGTTTCGGGTGGTAACTCCACCCATCATCAAGAACACATATAACTGTAATAACAGCATTTGGCACTGGTCAAACCGTCTCTGCTACCTTCCGCTACGGTGGAGAAGTTGGAACTAAAAAAAAAAAGTAGACGAGGGGTTCTCAAACTTTTTCGCTGGCGTGCCAAGAAGTGAAGTTTGACACTTTACTGTGGTACCAATATATTTTTTTTTATTTAAATACAATGGCTGAAATTGGAAAGACTGGCTGACAGCAGGGATAAGTTATGTAATGTTGACAGCAGTGCTGCGTATTAGGGTACGGCTACACTGGAGCCAGAACCGACACAACATAGCAAACCAACATTTGTCAGGGTATACATCGCAGGCACGTGTGGCTACATTTAACCTTTAAGAACCGGGCGTCCTATACATAGGACGGGCGTACCCAGATGTTGCATTTTTTATATTTTTTTCAACAAATATAAGTACTGAGTATTTTAAACATGCTGCACACTCTCCGTTTTTCTTTTCAAAATGCCGTTTATTTCATAATGCTACCTTTTTTGGTTCATGTATTATTCACATTTTAGATACAGGGTGTGCTAAAATTTAAATGTAAAACACCGGTGCCAAAAGGTTAATCCGACATGTGTGTCCAGACTTATAGCTACACAAGGGCTTCTTGTTCTCAGTCGCTGGTACATTTGATAGTGTGGGTCGTGGGATCATGGGAGCTTTCACGAACGACATCGACGTGAAGTATTGCCACTTCGATTCATGTGTGGTCCCTGCTGCTTGGCTAGATTTTATATCGTGTAGCTTTTTCAGTTCTCTACGATACATATCTCTCAACGTTTCCCACGTCTTTTGCGCTTGTCTACCTGAAAGAAACTATTTTTAGGTACTGACTGCTATAGACTTTCACGACATAAATTTGCAATATTTTAATGTAACAACGTGAGTCTTCGTCGGTTTCTTATTGCCCTGAAAACATTTACGAACTCGTTGTGTTTCGTTTAATAAATTAATAATACAACCCGTAATCAGTATAATTTGAAATTTAAAATGTTATATTTAATAAATGAGAATGCTTGTGTTCTCTGATATTTTTCGACAGGATAGTCGTTCCGTTCTCTTGCTTTCTCATTTCGGGTGGATTACACAGTTTGAAAAATAGTGGATCAAGTTGGTGATGTTCTTTGGAGCAAGCTGTCATCGAAGCACTTGACAATTACGGACCATGATAGGTTTTGGACGTAGCTGCTAAGTTTCGAGAAAGATGGAATTTTCCTAATGTTATCGCCTGCCTAGATGGAAAGCACATTCGCATTAAATTTCCTACAAAAGCTGGGTCACTGTTTTACAATTACAAACAATTTTTCCCCGTAGTAGTATTATAAGGTACCGCAGATTCTGAAAGCAGATTAATATTTATAGACATAGATGCTTATGGTAAGCAAAGTGATGGTGGTACATTTTCTGCTTCTACTTCTTATCACTTCTTGAAAGACTTTGAATCTATCTTACCAAAGCCTGCAAGTTTTGAGGGAAGTGGAACAGAAATGCCTTTCGTCATCCTTGGTGACGAGGCCTATCCTCTAAAGACGTACCTAATGAAGCCTTTCGCGAAAAGGATTTTTCGTGTGAGGAACGTGTTTTCGATTACAGGCTGTCGCGAGCAAGGCGACGCGTTGAGTGTGCCTATGGTATCCTAACAGCAAAATGGCGATTGTTAAACAAAGCAATAGAAACGAACGTCAATAAAACTGAAAGAATAGTGAGGTGTATCTGTTTACTGCATAACATCATCATAGATCTTGAAGGAACAACACATGATCATTCTGCTCTTCAAAAAACTTCACAATTTCGTGGATCCCGTCAGGCCAAAACAAATGTCAGCTATAGATCATTCGGTCGGTCCTCGAAAGGAGCAATTGATGTAAGAAATGCTTTCAAAGCATACTTTAATGGCCCTACTGCAGCTATACTATCACAGAACCAGTAGGTTTATTTGCGCTGATTTTTCACTTTAGCGCCACATTATGGAACATTTGTTATGTACAAAGTATATGATAGGTAGATATTCGTAACGGCAGTTACCATTGTGATATAAAATGTACCTGTATTAAAGATATGGTATGTGTATAAGTAAGCAGTAACCTATTTCATTAGTGTTATTATTTCAGTACTTACCTGCAACGTTTAATTTTTCTCCTATTTTATCCCAAAGTTTTGGCTTGAGATCTTTATGGTAATTTTTGTCTGTTTGGTCCCAAAGAGGCGTCATATCTAACAGGTTCTATTAGATACATTTTGTTCATTGCAACAACACTCGAATCCTATGCGCACTGCAGCAAGTATCTGGCCAGACTGTCGACTCGAAACAAACTCACTTTGTTGGCGCCAGACAGTCGGGGGAGATAACATTCCAGTCGGATCGGTTTCAGTGTAGCCGCTGACATAAACAATAATGTGTTTGATTTCTACTTCCTTGTCTGAAGTCTGTCCGGACTGTTGTGTTGTGTCGTTTGTGGCTCCAGTGTAGACGCATCCTTAGCCAACATACGTTGATGGCTTATGTTGTATGTATTTTTTAAATTTTTTATTCTTTTTTATATTCCGATTTGTACGTATTAAGGCCGCGTGCCACAGAGAAATCATGTGACATGAAATTAAGACTGCAGTATGAAGTACGATATAAAACTGATGAATTTTTGATAAAGCAGCACGCGACTTTTCGAGAAAACTTGCTTTGGGGGATTTACTGCGTATATTATTAGAATCACTGGATCCCATCATACCCAATTACAGAGTTAGTATTACAAAGTTCCCAGTATAACTCATTAAACCTGCTCTAATGTTCTACAGATCTGTAGTCCTACAGGCATATTTCAGTCTCTATTGTTGGCCTTCTAGTTGTGTGAAGCACTGTAGCCCAGATTCTGCCGGTGTTGTATGTTTGAGATAACTTGAAACTTATGCATCGTCGCCATGTTTTTATTTTATTATTTAGAAAATACTTGTATAATAAGTAGGTATGTTTGTGGTATGTCTACAAAACAAATTCCACATTTCTGTCTGAAATTGTTTTTTGTTGTCTGAAAGCCGGAAGGTGAACATTTTTACACGGCTGCCTAATTGTTATGTTGCATTTTATAGAAATAATATTGTAACAGAACGTGGCTGTTTTAGCAATATATACGTTTGTTGGTTACACCATTTCGAGACCCTAAAGTAAATGGCGTTTGTGTGGCTGCCAACTAACAAGGTGGCATATTCACCATGTTGTTTTTATTATATACCTTGCGAAATCGCGAAGTCGGGGGCTGGGATGGCCTCCAGGTTCCATAACGATCTGTTAGCCGATTAACTTATTTAAAATTTGTAATGGGGACACACACATAGGCCTGCCGTTGTCATGTAAAGAAGGAACTTAGGCTGGAAAGTGGCAGCTCAAGTACAGAAGTATTACGTTTTTTGTACGGTTCCCATAATACTTTTAAGGAAACCCGTATCATTTTCAGAAGTTTCGTCTCAAAACCTAGGACAACTGTGGAAAGGGAGCACATTTTAAAGTCAGATTTTCCACAGACGAGCGGCCACTTATAGGCCTACTTATACATACGCAAGTGCTTAATAAGACCACTACATAACTTTTTTTTTGTTTTGCAAGTGTGCATTCATTATATTTTGAACAACACGAAACGGATCCAAAAATTAAGTTGTGCTTTTGCAAAGAAATATTAAATGGTATCAGGAAGGCAGGCTGTATAGCACACACAATCAGTGGCACACTGTGGGCGATTCACAAAATTTGCTGTTTATCGACACTTGCATACTACAGTTTCACAACACTGCCAACATTGCCAGCCTGATCGATTCTCACGAACACTCCTACGAAACTATCGGTACTAAACAGTGACTCGCTAACCGTTGGTGTAGGATACGGACAAATTGCATTATTGCGGCGGTGCGAATTAAAATTCTACCCGATCATAAAGAGGTACACTTGGGCGTCCTGACAGAGGTTCTTGGGACACTTGGGCGTCCTGACGGAGGTTCTTGGGGCACTGGGACGTTTATTTCAAAAAGAGGACAGCCACGGGAAAAATGGGACAAATGGGAACCATAGTTTATTTACATTTTCCACGTAACTTGTGCACCTTTCTGATTTTGTGATGCATCAGTAAATCCATGTCCAGGCCAATCTTGGGAGTCAAAGTTACTGGGAGTCAAAGTTACTTTCGTCATTTGTTCGTATTTGTGAATTGACGCAGTATTTGTGTTTTATCATTGGTTAATTGCAGAAAAATTGATACGATGGTTACTGACCGTTCTTCATGAAAAATGAAGTATTGTAACATATATATATATATAATTCACAAATGTTTGCACTGTAAAATGTGCAGGAAGTTCATTTTTTAAAAAGTGTTAATTTTCTGAGCGAAAGGAACAAATAGTATTAAATGCGTATCATTACGAGACTAATTTTCTGTGTACACACACTGTGAAACACTGAACTGTATACCTGCGGCGCGAGTCATGCTGCTAGAACACTGGACTCGTGGGTTCGAATCCCGATCGAGCTGTACATGTACGAAGGATGTTCAATAATTAAGGCTCCGTAGATCATAGAAAGTAATCTTAGGTGGGTATTAAATAAACCAAATGTACAAGATCTATATAATTGTGTTTGTCGGATAATAAAAATAAAATTTTATAGAAATTAAATTGGAAGGCAATACAGTCGTAAAGGGGGCTGATTTATTTGACTGAATATCATTATTTTTCAGCATAATCCCCTAACACATTCATGCATTTGTTCTATCTGGCACGAGTTTAAAAATTTCCGTCGCTGTTTAAATCGGGTTCTTGTATTCGCAACCACTTACGAAAAGAACTTCCATTTCCTCAGTATCGTGAAATCGCTGTCTCCCACGTATTGCTTCAGCGACCCGGACAAATGATCTGTTGAATGTTACCCATACCACGAGGAGCTACCTCCTATAAAAAAATGAAATGCTTGATTAAATGCGACGTTACAGGCTAGGGGAACCTTGCTCGTTGAACATTCCTCATGTCTGTTTAGGTGTGACCCCACTCTGGTCGAGCAAAACTGCTCAGTACATGTGGCATCAGAATGCCGGGATTCCGCAACACACTAAAGAGCAAGTGAGGGCAAAATGAAGCCGCTCGCAATCGAAATGTCAGGGAATGATGATGTGCTCTTCTGTGGGAGCCAAGGACGCATGAAATGCTTCGATCAGACTGGACAAAACAAGGGTCGAGCGAACAGCACCAGTCGTGTTTGTCTGCTAGGGCCGCCTCCGACCAGCAGCTGTCTTGTTTTGTTCCATTGGTGTGGGTTGACTCATACCTCTTTGTGTATTTATCCGATATACAAAATGTTCGGTCTCGATGGGGGCTTGGTTCTCTGTTACGAATGTTGTGTGTGTCAGGATGAGGTTTCTGCGACGGGCCGATTATTCGTCCAGGGGAGTCTTGCCGAGTGTGTGTAGTCCTTGACTGTGATCAGGTGCAACATTAACCCTCTACACCTACAAGGAGTAGGTAGAAGAGGTCGGACTAAGAAGAAGAAATAATGTTCGACCCGACCCGAACAGTCTTGCTCGACCAGTTTGGGTTCGCCCTTATTCTTCTTGATGAGTGCTACAGTAAATAGTTCGAATGGAGGAGCTGTCCAGTTAGAATGGGCCATGTGGGCACCGCGACAAATAACACTAACAATGAAGCTGGAAGGATACTTTGGTCTAAGAGAGTAGTAATTGTTTCATGGCTGTCAACTATACATTCATATTTACCTCCTGGCGAGAATGTGCGTCATTAAGCAAAACAAGTGAATGTGTGCAACCCTCCCACCATCAGGGAACTTAAGTCATATTGAGGTATTGCAATGGGCGCAACAGCAAAAGGAACTGTGATGTCATAAGTTAGGTACGAGCTCTGTGTCACACTTATCGCGAACAGTACGTTTGTGAGGTCAGGTGACCAATGGCTGAAGCTGAAAGAGGTAGGACGTTCCCACACTGATTTTTTAATAGTAATAAAGTAAATATGCAGCCTGCATTTGTAAGGGAAACATATCGAGCAAACAGCGTATCAACAACTTTACATGAATCTGGGGGCAAATGTGAATGATTAAAAAATATTAACAGTAAAGAACTGTACTTTAATGGCATAGATCTAATTATCTTTTGTTTTCTTCGGTAGCTGGGGTTTGTTGTCTTTTGCTTCAATTTTTCCGACTCTCCATATTCTGTACTTGGTCCATTTCGGGGTTTACAAAAGGGGACCTCTTCCGCAACATGTGATACAGACGTTCTACGTATTGAGGCGTGCAGAATGGCGAAAAGATACGAAATGTGCTGTGTGTATAACGTCAACATTTGCATCCTGTACTCTTCTCAAATGGTCGTACCGGTTAAACCACAGGGGGGGGGGTCACACTTTTAATTGCTGTTTACACGTGTGTTTATACAATGTTTACTGCGCCACGTGTTACTTCGCACAGCATCTATAGCCCATCGGGCTTTGCCATATTTTTCGTATTCGCTTCATAAACGGCACGATTTTCGGAAGCGGCCATATTGATACGAAATGTGTTTTAATTTTCTGTACAAATTTTATTCGAAACTCTTTCATTTCAGGAAGAATGGATGGCGATATTACTGTTAACGTACATAAGTATTCGTGCAAAATGCCAGATATTTTTATTGGATTTTAACGAAACTTGATTTTTTTGGACACATTTTAATTAAAGTCTCATGTGTAAAATTTCATGGTAAGCTATCTAGCAGGAACTGAGTTGTTGCATGCGGACTAACGGGCAGGCTTGACAAAGTTAATAGTCACTTTCCTCATATTTGCGAACGAGCTCGATGAACATTTCGAATTTCCGTTTAAAATTTCTTCCAACTTTTGTGTGGACGTCAAAGCGCGTAACAAAGTTCTCATTTTAATTGCTCAGCTGATTTCAGTCTGTTTGCCCAGTGAAATGGTATTTTGTAAGCACGGTGTTTTTAGTTCTTTTTTATTTTATTTTTTGCGTCCTTTGCACGAAGCATATAAGATTAACTCACAACGGGTAGGTCGTGTTTATATGTGTTCGGCCATCTTACAAATTAGGTTCGCAGCCAAGGGATTTGCGGATTCGATTAAATGTTAGTGCATAATGTTAGGGCACCTAGGCTCAGCTTTGTAGAGGAAGGGCTTCTTTCTGAAACGGGTTTACGTAAGGTTCGTCTTTTACTTCAGCATCCTGTCAATTGCTATGAAAATTACGTATGTGTTTGGCAACAGTTATGACGCGGAATACGTGCCAGAGCCTGAGACTATCTGCTTGCAGGGTTAACGCATTTTGTTGGAGCAAAGAAGAGGACATTGCGCAGTAATTATGTATTTTTGTGATTAAGTCCAAACTAAGAGTGCTTCAGAATGTCATACACCTTTGTAAAAACCACATGGAATTGAATTAGTAGTAGTTGTTTAAATGTTACTTTTGTTTTACCTTATCATTATAAGCCATATTCTTCATGAAGCCATAGTTTCTCAGAAGTGACTCATTATTAAGGAAAGAAAATGTAGACAAAATGTACAGCTTTCCTTTGGCTTGTCTTGTTGTTCTGTTTCTGTATAACAATAATTTTTGTGGCAGTGCATTTGTTTTCTGCAATAAACAAAAAAGATGATATGTAAAAAATCAAAGAACACATTCTTAAACTGTGTACTCCACTGGTGCAAACCTTTCCACTCTTGTGTAGTTTTGTAAGTGAAGCACTTACTGTAAGTTCCATAAAGTAGAAGTATGTGGTGCCCGTTCGTTTTTACAGTCATTGGCATTGTCTCTGCAGGGGTCAAAGACAACTCTACCAAGAAATTCAAAATTGTGATTTGTACACTATTCACTCATATATATGAATATCGTGAATAAGAATACACAAGCAGTTGATGCAGTTGTAAGCTGTGTGATTCACACTTCTGTTTATACATTTTCCAGTCTCTTCATTAATTCAAACAAATGAAAGCTGTAGAATGAAATTTTTTATCGTGTTTTGCTACTAACGAACAATTATGTTATATTGCTTGCAGAGGATCCAGGAGGAGGTGGTGGTGGCGGTGCTGGTGGTGTTATGTGTACAGGAGTGGGGGTAGGAGATGGAGTTCAAACTGATGACAGCTATTCATCCTCAAACACTTCCAAGTCGACAGACACCACATCATCCTCCTGTGATCTCAGTAACAGCAAGTACCTGCACAAGAAGTTCAAGAAAATGGCAACAGCATCACCCATTGCTGCTCCTCTCCAAGGGGTCACTGCCGATGACACAGTGGTGAATGGTGTTGCATTTGGTCCTGTGACAGCAGATGAATCTGTTACTGCAGTGTCCAAGATATCAGATGCTTTAACAACTGCCAGTATGACTGAGGGGTTAAAGGGTAAAGTAGAGACTGAAAGTGGTTTATCCCCCCAAGCTACATCAAGAGGTGCCTCTCCTTTGATGTTAGCAACAACATCTACAGTTCCTTCTGCCACAGTCTCCTTAAGCAGCTCTTCATCTTCGTCTTCATCAACGTCAGTGCCTCAGCAGGGACGTTACGTGTGTCCATATTGTAAATTAGCATGTGCCAAACCCAGTGTCCTCCAGAAGCATATCCGTGCCCACACAAATGAACGACCTTATCCCTGCACACCGTGTGGATTTGCTTTTAAAACAAAAAGTAATTTATATAAACATTGCAGATCAAGAGCACATGCTCTAAAGATGGAGGAGGAGGGTTCCAGTAGCGGAACAAAATTTAACTTGCCATCTGCTGAGTCATCAGATGTCGAAGATGACGAGGATGAAAATTACAGCAACAATACTCCACCACTGCCATCTGTTAGCATTAGTTCAACGACAGCTAACACAACAGCTTGTGGTAACAATTTAAGCACATCTTCAAGTATTCATACTTACATTACAGCGACTACAAAAGTAACGAATACCACAACTGTTAGTACAATCTCAGCTGTATCATCGACCAGTGAAACTAACAACAATCAAGACAAACCAAGACAAATCTACAAACCAAAATTCCATAAAGCAGCATTGTACCAAGAGGAAGAGCAGCAGCAAGCAGCAGCAGTAGCAGCAGAGATTGAAATGACAGCTAAAATAAAAACAGTCAATAACAACCCCGCCACAACTTCTCAGTCACCAGCTCCATGTACCAAGAATCCATCTACATCCCAAGTAACTCCAACTTCCATGCAGATCCCTAGCTTTAAGACTTCACCTTCCCCAATGCCAGAGTTTCTCCATCAACACATCAATAAGATAATCAGTGACAACCAAGCAATTGTAGATACTGTAGATCCGCACTGGTCAAGGAAATTTCTGCAACGTCAGAGTAGCAGAGAGCAGCTGAGGGAAGGATCACCTGGCAGTCCTTTATCTCCTTTATCCTCTCCAGGTACTGATGTAGCAGCACAGTGGTCTAAAAATATTCTCCATCGACAGATGTCACTAAATGAACCAGTTATGTGTGGCAACTCGGACTCTGAGAGAGTTAAATCGTCTCTACAGCAGTCAGCACAGTCAAAACTTGCACTCGCCCTTCTTCGACCCAGTCGACATGAGTCGGCTTCTTTATCACCAAGACCTCCTGATAGTCCTTTATCGGTTGTCTTAACCACACCTGAACCATTATATCAACAACCTCTGAATCTCTCAACAACCAACAATACGAACATCAACATGAACAGTGGTGAACCAAACTCCAGTATGCATCGAAAGCGTTGTTTTTCTGAAGGCTTTGCAAACACTGGAACTGGACGTAGCCATTCTATGAGTTTATCAGCTGTTCTTAAGGATCGTAATATATTAGGTACTGCAAATGACAACTGTGCACAATCCAATGCAAAACTTACAAGAATGGATAGCACTGGCACTACCATTTCCTGTACAGAAGGTGGACAGAAGAATCATCATACTAATGAAAAGCTCTTATACCATCCACAGAATCCTGAAGGCTCAATAATTAAGGATCTCCTCCTGAAAGCAAGAGGCGTAGCAACAGCAGGAATTACTCCGGCTTCTGGGGTTTACCTGACAGGAATGGTAGACATCATTTCCAATATAGAAACCTCCAGTAGCCTACCATCAAGTAATATGTCCTACCTCCAATCCTCTGGCAATTCTGAGGATGATATGTATCTTTCAAACTCCCAGTATGTATGTTCATTATGTAAAATACCATTCCGAAATGCACAGAATTTAGAAATTCATCAGCGGTATTACTGTAAAGGGGAAGTATGTTCAAAATTGATGAACAGTAGATCACCACAACACAGTCCAAATGCCACAATGAAGTATGGTACAGTTTCATCTCATTTTTTAGATTTACAGCCGCAGCTTGTTGGAGACGATGAAGATGTTGTACACATGGGTGGACGTACAATGAAGGGTTCTGTTCTGCAACCATTAAATGTTGCCAAGGTATCTTCCAAGATAGGGAGACAAGAATATAAGTCGTCACCATTAACACCTCCATCAAGGGATAGTGGGAAAACGCCAACTTTAGTGGTGCCTCCTTTTCCATCACCAGGTCCCCTTCTTGGGAATACACCTCTTGTGGACAGCTACCACCACCAAGTCAGCATTCAACAACAGAAGAAGAGGGAAGACACTGATAATGAAGAAATAATTGAGGATGTACATCACAGAGGGCCTTTTATAAAGAGGCGAAGACTTGATTCAGAACTATCAAGAGACACCAGTTCAACAACATCCTCTCCTGACATCAGACCACTATCAACCACTCCACTTTCAGGCATTATATCACCCTCAACTACTACTCTCAGATCCTTAGAAGAGCTTTCCAAATGTCCAATGCGCCCAAATTCTCTACAGATGTTTGGAGGAGAGGTTCAGATTCTTGATGGTGCTGGTGAAACAAAGACTATGAGAATTGAACCATCATCCCGTGGAGGCAAGAGTCCAGGAGCACCTGGAGTTGCTCCTGATCTGATTCTAAGTCTTCCTAATCACCTTCATCCTGGGGGGGTTTTGATGTCTTCTGCAAGCGGTAAAGGAGGGGCAGCTGAGTCCGAAGGTGAAGTAGTACCTGGAAATGTTTCCCCTCACATTGTTGTTACAATCGCAAGATCTGGGCTTCATTCTGGTGGAACAATTGTCCAGGTGCCACAGAAGTCGTCTAATAATTCTGGTACTGTCACCAGTGGGCTTGTGAAACCTCCTCGGACATCAGGTGGCAGCATCAATCCTATGAATACCCCCAGTCCAAAAAATGTTACATCACCACTTCCAAAACAGCAGCAAAAGAATGTCAGTGGTGGAGGAATGATACTGAATTCTGCATCTTCATCTACATCTTTGTATTGTACTGGAACACTCCTAACGTCAAATACAAACACAGTCACTAATACCTTTCCTGATACAACCAGACTTCTTGTACCCATTGTGCCAAATATTGCTACTCCAAACTTGGCAGTACCAGGGATTCCAGCCCCAAACCTTGGTCATCATTTGCCTTTTATACCATTTGCACCCTATTTGCCAGATGGTGCACTGTTAAATCCTCTGACTAGTATCACAGCTTACAATCCACTAACACTGCCTCCACATACTGGCATAATTCATCAGCCACAGGTCTTACAGACTTTGCCCCAGCCCCAAGTCAAGGACAAGAAGAGTCCAGGAGCTGTCAGTTCTTCACCCACTCCACGAGAAGGCAGTGTTCCACCTCCGCCATATTCGGGCGGTGTTGTGACCATCCTTCATGGAGGGAAGGCAATTCCATATGTACCTGGAATGCCTGGCCCACATACCTTACTTCCAACAGTTCCATCTCAGGTTTCAGTCAGGAAAGAGCCATCTCCAAAACCACTCGACCTAGCAAGCCCGTCAAGAGAGTCACAGCCTTTTAAAATAACCGATCAAAGCAAAGTATCTCAGCAATCTTCTTCACTTCTACCTAAAAACTTGAACATTTCTGGGGCACCAAATATAAGCATTTCATCCTCAGTTCCATCTAGTCATCATCTGAAAGATGATCATTCAAGAATTGCCAGTTCTAAGGCACCTACAGGCACATTATTGAAGATACCAAAAACTCCATCACAGCCAATACCAAGCATCAAAGTTGATACTCCTGTACCAGCTACTAATCATTCTGCCGACAGTATTGTAGCCACGGGGGAAGAATCTGTGCAGCATGTGTCGAACTCAGTATCCTCGCCTATTCTGAAAGTTTCAAAGGGAACAAGACCAGATACTTTACCATTTGCAGCACTAAAGGATGTAGGAAATGAGGAGGAGGATGAATTGAGTAAAGAGATAGGAGATGGGACAGCAAAGAAGACTGAAAAAACCAATGAAAACATTGAAGAATCCAAGACCAAAGCAATCAGTAATGTGAACAAACCGAAGTTTCTCAGGCCAACAACACTGCCTTTAAAGCCAGGAACATTTGTTCCAAAGAAGCATCATGGTACGGGGCTAACACCAACGGGAACAGTTCTATCACTCATCAGCCCTGAGACACCACGCCCCCGAAAATCTTATGGGCAGCTGTACTTGAATGGACATGCATACACGTACTTGGGCCTGAAGTGTTCAACTAGAGCCTTTTTCTGCACGCTGAACAGGCCTCAGCCAATGTATGTGCCTCAAACCCCTGAACATGCGAAGCTGTCTATGTATTCCAATTGGAAGGTGAGAGCAATCTTTGTAATTTGTGTTTATAGGTTTCTCTAGCAGGTGAGGTAAAGAGTGATACATGTTAACCATTCAGAAGTTGGCATTTGTAACATTTAGTTTAATTTGTGAAAATGAACTAAACCAAATGAACGATATCACAAATGAACTCAAGCAAGCTAGTGACTGATCCCATTCAGGTTTGCTAGAATGGAAGTCTGCCATTGGGTTAAATGGTGCTTAAGTCAGTTTAACTCTGCATTACTTTAATTACTTCTATGAATGTGCAATTGAATATTATCCTAATCCCCTTTTCCATCTTCCAACTGCTCATTGCTGAGAGGCTTCTTTACCAAAATACTGGGTGCATTTCTTATTTTCTCATCTGAAAAACTTGTTCAGTCCATTTTAATCCTCATGAATGAGGAGAAATTATGAATTTCAAAGGGCCATGCAATTGGTTTATGTCACTTATTTGTGGAGGCTGAAATATTCAACAGTTATGTGTACCTAAATTATAGCAGTAATTTTTTGTCAAGCTTTATTTATACCAGGTTGTTACATTTTGGTCATTTACCCAATATTTTATTCATCTAGTGCTCTGAAACTGTCCAAAATTATGTACTGTTGATATTTGTGACAGTTTTATTTTAATCCAATAGTAATGGCCCTCAAATTTTACAGGTTTGTCTCGAAGCTGATCCAAATCCATTTGGATTGGACCCGGGACATGCAATGGCATTCTATGATTCAAGGCATCGCCCTACAACTTACTCTATTGCCAAACCAACTGACAACAAACCTATGGTGTTAACTCATTCATCATACTGGCTGGAAAGAAACAAGGTCCAGCAGAGTGACAACTTGAAGGCTGGTGAAAAGAAGAGTGACACAAATACCTTATCAGAAAAGTCTCATGGGGATCCAGGGAAAGATTCTGGGGCCAAGACAGAGGGTAATGAGGTAAGCAGGTGCATGTATTTCTAAAGAATATTTAACAGGTTTGATGTACTTCTTTATATTGTTACTGATTTTAGGTTTAACAGTTACGTGAGTAGAACCTGGGTGTTAACTGTCTCTGGAAGTGGGGTTTATTTACCTTAGTTATAGAAGAACCTGCTTGTTTGACCTTTTTGATATGTTCCATATTCCGTGTATTAAGTAGATGGTGACCTACTCGGAAGTTCAGTTCCAAGTAGGTTAACATCCAGAATACAGCATCACCCAGCAATCTGGGTAATAATTTACCATATATGTCTGCTATATACATCATTCCACATACTCCAAACAATTTTAACTTCCGATATTTTGTTAGTCATCCATATTTTATCTCATTAATCAACAATGAATGTGTACCAGAGATATGGTTATAAAAACTGTGGAGTGATTCAGACATATTTTAAGTATAACTGTATTCTTGCTCTCAAAGAAATTACCGGAAGATGGCCGCAGAAGTGGCTACAACATGTTGGTGAACATAATACAATAAAAGTACATTTATAAATTAAAGTGCATTTGTTGGTCATTAATACATTTTATGAAAGTAGTCCCTATCCAGACTGTATGAACCCCCCACCCCCCTCCCATGGTTGTGAGTGACAAGTAGTGTGTGACTTTGTTGCACTGGTTCAAGTCACAGCAGGATACCAACTTTCTGTGGTTTTAAGGGTTTTCTCCAGTCTTCTTCAGGCATATATCAGGATAGTATGTCAAATTAGACCATAACTCTTTCCTTTGGCATCCTTGCCTGTTCATTATTTACTAATCATTCTACCATTTAACACTGTATGGTCTGTGCTGCTGTCTGGATGACTACATAACTATTAAATTAATATATAAATTTGATCATGTCCTCTGCCCAGGCACTTCAGACTGGAAGATGGAGGTATCAGGTTTCTCCAAAACATTAGCAGTGCAAACCTGTTACACCTGTCTTGTCACCCAAAAAGAGAACTGACATGTGTCATCTCTTTGTGAAAGTCCTATTTTACTTGCAATAATTGTCATATTAAATTTTTACAGAATTCGTCAATGACAGGTGAGCCTGCTCCGCGCAGAGTCAAGATTTTTGACGGTGGTTTTGAGTCTAACGAAGACTACATCTATGTCAGGGGACGAGGTTAGTGTAAAATCTGTACAATGTCACTGTTAACTGTGCAATGTTACACACATTCACCATCATGTGGTTTGGTGAGGTATGTGCTATATCAACCGGCCATTTTTAGTGAATATCTGTTCCAGAAGAAAACTAATAATTGCAATATTTTCAATTTTACCCTTCCATCTGCTGGTAAAATCAATGAAATTTTTAGAATAGAATAGAATAGATTAGAATACAGAAGGTTGGGCACCACAGTGACCTGTGCGCTTTGAGTGTTATTGGTCTTTTGTGCAGCCCTTTAGCTCACGCATTCAGCAGCCCTGTACCTTGAACAAAGTGCAGTTTCCTGCTGAGAGAGATGTTCTCAAAGTCACCTGGTTTCATAAAGTGACCCAGGTGCCTGAATCTTAATGTGGCCAAAGCCTCACAGTCACAGAGAACATGTGAGGCCATTTCAGGTGCCTGCTTGTATCTGTCACACTCCAGGAATGTTTTCCAGCCCCACGTTAAATGAATGCCATTTTAAATGACACTGTCCTGTTAGCAACCCTGTCATTATTCTTAGCTGGTTTCTGCTCAGACTGAGTAATTCCTCAGCTTTTTTTACAGAGGGTTTTTTTTTAAGAATGTCCTTAGCTTGCCTTTTTCAACATATGGACTCTCAATGCTCCTCATGTTTCCTGCTCTTCCACTCCCTGATTATGCCTGGCAACCTTTGCAGATGTACTAAGCATAGGCCCAGGTCCCATGAGTGGATGTGAGGAGCCTGCTCTGACCAATTGATCAGCTGTTTTATTTCCATCAATTTCCATGTGTCCCACCTCACATACCAGTTGCCCCTGTTATGTTCTGCCAGTTTCACCAGAGACTGATGACCATCCCAGAATAGAGTGAAGTTGGGAAGTTATGTAGGTGGGAGAGTTTTATTCCTGCAATGCACATTTTTATTTCTTTGTTGATTCAAATATAGTAACCTGCTTGGGATTTTAATTGGACACTTCATATTCTCATGTCAAGCATTATCAGTACACAGCATACTAAATGTTTGGTGTTGGAGTTATGTTATTACAGATTGGCTTTCTGTGTAATTTTATAGTTTGGAGAATCTGGTGTTGAAAGCTGGGATAGTGTAGTCGGTATAATGACTAGGTTATGGGTGCTGGACAGTCGGGGGTTTGATACCTGGCAGGGGCAGGAAATATCGTGCACTTGTTCAATGATTTCTGGTGTTGTTGCACTTTTTGGATGTCCTTCACGTGGATCATCTTCAAGGCTGGTATGGCCACGTTTAAACTCAGCAACCCATTTCCTAATTGTTGAAAACGAAGGAGAAGAGTCCCCATAAACTTTTATGAACTTCGAATGAATTTCCTTTGGCTTTAAACCTTCTTTTACAAAGAATTTTATAACGGCACAATACTCAATTTTATCCATTTTAAGGGATGCAGACAACACTCCTGCTTCAGACAGCTGTATAAAACAAACTACTTGATAGTATGACTTGCAATTCCACATGGATGCTTATGACAGATGTGCCAACTTAGAAAAAAAATCTTGCCGTTAGAGTTGCCATCTATGATTGAGGCTGAGAACTTTTCAGACCACCCACGTACTCTCATACTACAAGGCCATGGTTACTACGAGCATTCATGTACACTGAACTTGAAGATTACTTGAGATAGTTCTACTGTCAGGTTACTACAAGCATTCATGTACACCGAACTTGAAGATTACTTGAGATAGTTCTACTGTCAGTAATATTGTGATACTGTTTGGTTCAGAATGTAAACTATACATGCTGAAACTTACAGTATGAAACCACTGACAGTATAGTTTTGTAATTCATACATGAGGTACACTAGTAATGATTATGATTGCTTTTGATATGGTGGTTTCCTACCCGACCTACAGAAGGACTAGAATGGGTTAATCAGGACTGAACAGGCCATCAGTCCTAATCCTTGATGTTGATGATGAAATATACTGTCCTGTGTGCCAATAGGTCTACTCACATACAGAAAAAACTTTGGTCACTGGCATGCCTAATGGCTCCCCTGTCTCTGAATGTACGTAGCATACACTATGACAGTTAGTACTGTTGCTGTGTAAGGAATGGGACCAAATTCAAATATTGACCTGAAATGTGGGTTTCTTATATGTTTTTCTTTTGTTGTGTGGTTTTTTTCTGGTCTCACTGGACAAGTGCTGAGACAGTAGTATGAAAGTAGCTGTGCTCCCTTCCTTCTATCATTTAGAATCATCTTAATTTGACAGGTTATAGAAGCATTGAATAATTAAGGAATTATCACTGCTTAGATGTGTTTAGCTTTGTAGATGACTGAGCATGTGGTTGCAAGTTTGCATCATTGCTTGGACCACTGGTAAGATACGGTGAATATACTGTGCTATTATTAGGTTAACCCACAAAGTGTATGTGGTATAGACAAATATGCATAGCTCATTGGGTCAGCTGCTGGCAGCTATACTGTCAGTGGTTTTGTTACACAAAACTGTCACAAAACTATACTGTCAGTGGTTTCATACTGTAAGTTTCAGCATGTATAGTTTAGATTCTGAACCACAGCATATCACAATATTACTGACATGTCAGTAGAACTATCTCAAGTAATCTTCAAGTTTGGTGTACATGTATGCTTGTAGTAACCATGGCAGCATATTTCTAGTAAAATACACTGATTATTGAATCAATTATTCTAGGCCGTGGCCGCTATGTATGTGAGGAGTGTGGAATTCGGTGCAAGAAACCGTCTATGCTAAAAAAGCATATACGTACCCACACTGATGTTCGACCATTTACATGTAAACACTGCAGCTTCAGGTGAGTTTACACTGCAGACAGTTTGACATGACTGTGTGTGTGTGTGTCTATTTCTGTGTGTGAGAGAGAGAGAGAGAGAGTGAGTGGGCAGATGCGCGCATATTAACCACAGGAGCAGGATCATCATGCACAATGTCGGGATTTACTGTTAAGGGATGTAAAATTGTAATTTGTGCACTTAACTCAAAAATATGTATTTACAAATGGCCTTGGCTGTGTCAGGGAAAAAGAAAGGACATGTGACTGAAAATCATATTGAATAGTGGCATAACAAAGCCAGAATTAAAGTTCTGAAGGCAAAAAGTCAGCAACCGAGGCTTTTAAGGCAAGTGTGATTAATGTACTGGGCATTGTATATCATCTAGATTTATTTGTACCATTATTTGTACCACAAAATTTTAAACGGGTTATGTCTGTGCCTGTAGGTGTAAGAGGGGATACAGATGGGCCCATCATAGAGGTGACAAATTCTGTCTGGGCCCACCAGAGTGGGATTCCTCTCCTGCCTGTTCCTCCTGCAGAGAGAGGCAGATTCAGTCTCTGAAACAATGTGGTATGAATAAATATAGATGATGAGCAGCGTCGAAGGCATTAGTCACATTTATTAATACATACCTTCTTTAGAATACTTTTAAACAGACATTACAGTCAGCAAAAAGGCCAGTGACTGGAAACGACGACGACAACATAATAATAATAATAATAATAATAATAATCGACACAGGTTTTTCTTGGTTTTCCTGGGTCTATAAGCAAATGCTGAGATGGTTCCCGAGATTCCAAGTTGCCACTACATGCTTCTCATGTCACCTCCCGTCTTAAATTTGGTATTAACCATCTTCATGTTTGTTCTAACCATTTTCATGTTGCTGACATGTAAAGTAAGCACTGCCACAGGGTGATAACCCAATTGCAGTTAATAATAATAATAATAATAATAATAATAATAATAATAATAATAATAATAATAATAATAATAATAATAATAATAATAATAATAATAGTAATTGTTATTATTATTATTTTATACCATGTCCAAATCCTACTAAGTGTGTGATGTAACATGATGAACAGTTTTCTTTCTAGCAGAGCTGAGGATCACAAATAAATGTGCTAATTGCCCCACATGTAATGCTAGAACATCTAAACAGTAAATAAAAGAATGTTCATATGTATGTGAAGCTACATAAAAATTGGCAGTTGTTCTGTGTTGTTTTGTTGGCAGTTTTAAGACGAAAGGTAATCTGACCAAACACATGAAGTCCAAGGCCCATTACAAGAAGTGCATGGAGCTTGGAATTATTCCAGTACCAACAGTTGTTGATGACAGCTACATTGATGAAGAGTGCCTTACTAGACAGGTAGGTGTTGTGCTTGCTAAGATTTTGTAGCAGTTGCAATGCTTTTCTTGTTGTTACTAAGGTGAAGCAGGAAGTGAAGGAGAGAAATTGTGGCATATTTTACATGCAGCCTTCCTGGAAGATTTGTTAAGTACATTTGCCCATGAAGGCATATGGGGAGTGGGGGTATAGTGCCATTCATTTTTCTTGGCAATAGAAGGAAATGACTGAGAATCTTCACATCACAGCTGCCTTACCCTGAAGGAAAGGGTTTTGGTACCCCTTTAGCAGAAGGCTGAATGCTTTGAGAAAGAGCACAGTTTTTGGCCATACCAGGAAGTGAAACACGATTCCACTGTTGTCCAGCCCATAAAGTAGTCACTATGTGGACTGAGCTATCCCCTATCCAGCCTTCCTGGAAATTGCTTTGTAATATGAAAACAGCCATATTAACATTTTAATTTTTCACCCTTAGATTCTGGTATGTGAGTAGTTTGATAGTTAGGTGTCATTGTTTCAGAGGAATGTGCTGCTTCCATCTGGAAGGTAAAAAAGTGGTAGATGCAGCTCGTTTCTCTGGAACGTTGGTACCTATCTTATGAACCCCACGATGTTACATTGGAGAAGACTGTAATCTTACTACAGTGAAACTTGGAGTTTTTTATTCTGAAGGGACCAATTAAAAAGAATCAAGAAAAATGTAACATCAAAGAAATCAAAATGTGTGGCTATTGGAATTAGATACACTGAATTAATGGTGTATTACATTAAAACTGTGCTCTAGTTCAGTGTATTGCATCAAAATGTCATCTAGTTCAATTGGCCTACAATTCCATTACAGTAAGTTGCTGTTTCTCTACTTTCTTGTGAACCTTGTACATCTCATTCCTTATACAGGATCTTGAGGGTAACTATCATGTCATTATCATCATCATCCATTTCTTTGAAGTATTTCTGCACATTATATTTTGCTTCCATTGCTGGCAAAAATGCTGCTGAACCTTCATTTCTGCCCACCCTTCCCCCCACCTGGACGCATCAGAAGTAAACTGTTCATACATCATGTGTTCATCATAATTATCACAGGATAGATATTTATGAAGTAATACACACCCTTCTTTCAGCTGGCCCAGTCACCTTTGGCTGTGCTGAGTTCTGTTGTACCTTAACCATCATTGGTTTGATTGAAATTAAATCCACTTCTCTGCAAACAATGCTCTGTTTTTGTACACATTACACAGTGCCATGATTCCACAATGATAAAATTTATTCCAATTTATTGCATGGGTATATAACAATATAAAACTATGTAAAAGGTACTGTAACTTGTTGTGGCTGATACATGTAGCCATCATCATGGAGTATACACAAAGACCATACTTAGTGAAGAATATGTAACATTGCCCAAGGTAAAGGTAAAATGTAGATTCTGGTAGAAATTGCAATATTTCAAATGCAGTAGGCAGTCATGTTTAAAATATATGATATGAAATGTACAGAACTCAGTTAATAAAAATTATTTGCATCCAAGCTTCTTCTTTCCAAATTAGTAAATAGTCTGAAAAGTTGGAGTGTTAATAGATATTAAAAACAAATTAAAATTTATATGGAATAAAAAGCCAGTGAATATAGAAGTAATATGAGACTTACTCTGTGCAGTACTGTTTTACTGGCCTGTAATGTAAACACAGAAACCTACAATCATTATATTGTTGGTGTTAACTGCATGCCCTTTTGAACAGTAATTCATGCATAGCTTACAATATAATAGTGCATAATCTTACAAGAGATTAAAATCCTCTGTGTTTTTTTTTCATCAATTAATATTCCCTTGTGCTTGTAAACCTGCATGTAAAAATTTTTGAAACAGTTTTTGCATGATTCTGTATATGAAGATACTAGTAGTTGCATCGTATATCAACCAAACATATAAGTCACAGTGAGTACTGTTATGAAGAAGCTTGTGATCAGTCATAGAAGTAACCCTTAAACTTTCTTGCAGTTTTAATGTTTGAATGACCTGATTAATCCTTGTTGAAGTTGGTGAATATTGGTGCAGTTTTGGGGAAAAATAAAACTTCCACATTTTTAAGTAACTTGTGTCTTGGTGATGAGCAGCACACTGGTTCACAACATTAAAGTCTGTTTTGGGTACTCATTTTGGCATTTAGTGCCATTAAGTATTTAGCACAGGTAGCATGTGACCCCTTCAAGAAAGCTTATGATTCAGTTAGGAGGGAGGCCTTGTACAATATTCTCATTGAGTTTGGTATCCCCAAGAAACTGGTAAGGCTAATAAAAATGTGTCTGACTGAAATGTACAGCAGAGTCCG
>Ga0268261_10000527_pt1 | contig 24325 bp, 25 predicted proteins | sample TergutNc150P1_FD_190353 | JGI IMG/M metagenome (GOLD analysis project Ga0268261, IMG submission 190353) | Nasutitermes corniger P1 segment gut microbial community from laboratory colony in Florida, USA - Nc150 P1 (SPAdes) (version 2) | ecosystem: Host-associated > Arthropoda: Insects >...
TAGCTGTGACTGAGAAACACGTGCCGAGGCTGGTAATGATAATTCATTGTTTAATTATTCTTATGGAATAATTGTGGGGGCTTGTAAAATTAATACTGGAAGTGTATTGGTATTGAGAGCCCTGAGTCCAGTGTTTCTGGCTGTGACTGAGAAACATGCCGAGGCTGGTAATGTTAATTCATTGTTCAATTATTCTTATGGAATAATTGTGGGGGCTTGTAAAATTAATACTGGAATTGTATTGGTATTGACAGCCCTGAGTTCAGTGTTTCTAGCTGTGACTGAGAAACACGTGCCAAGGCTGGTAATGATAATTCATTGTTTAATAATTGTGGGGGCTTGTAAAATTAATACTGGAAGTGTATTAGTATTGAGAGCCCTGAGTTCAGTGTTTCTAGTTGTGACTGAGAAAACACGTACTGAGAGTTGTGGATGATAAATACTGTTCATTAGTTCGTTGAATATTGGAAAGAGCCCGTAGAAGTATGGAGAGTAATATAGTAAATTCTGCATTGTGGAGTAAGGGTGGAGACCTGAAGAAACTACACTGTTCGGAGAATTCCACGTCCGACTACGGGGTTCAATCTATTGGTAAGTCAGTTATACCGTGCGCCCTGGCAATTGTGGTTCCAGGAAGGATTTTTTTAATATATTACAAGGGCCTGAAATTGCACAGGCCGCGGAGTTTGCACGAGTCGTGCTGGTTCTTAACTTGCCGTAGGCGGAAAGTAAATCAGTTGTATTGTCCCAAGTATTGGGAGTTTTCAAAGCACGTGAAGTGTTCTGATTTTCTTTGCACTATTAATGATCTGGATTTTGTTGTGTTTGTGTTATATTATATGGTTATTCCTTTATCTGGTTGTAAGTTAATGCCACTCGACCTTTTCCCACGAGTTTCCGCTGTCTGGGGTTCAGCGGCCCAGGGGGCCGATGGCAATTAAAAAAAAGGGTGCGAGTCCCAGGAATAGATCTTCAGTTCCCCTCCCCTGCCTAGGGTGAGACCCTGGTGGCTCAACAGAAGTCAGCCCGAACCTAAGGAGGGAATTTGTTGCTCTCAAAAAAATTAAACTTCATTGGAACATGTGCAAAGTCGAAGACTTTGTAGTAGTTACCAGATGCCTTAAATGCCTCGGCATCGGCCACACTTCTAGATTCTGTCAAAGCCAACAAAAATGCTCCTATTGTGCTGAGGACCACCACTGGAAAGAGTGCGGAAATCAGCACCAAACTCGTTGCTCAAACTGCCTCAAAGCAAACACCTACATCCACGACGAGGGAAAGAACCTTAACGCAAATCATAGCGTCTTCAGCAAAGTGTTCGAAAATGAGAACAGTCAATAATAATAAGCAAGACAATACTAACCATGGACCCTCTGAGATGCGCACAGCTAAACACTCACCATTGCAAAACTGCTATGGCACACTTCCCTATATACAAGTGAAAATAAAGTAGACACACTGTTTATACAGGAACCTTACTGTAATGATGGGGTACCCTGTTACATTCCTCCAGGCTATTTGAACTTTCATGTCCCTTCCGATACAAACCCGAGCCTCCCTGCTTATTGAGCCGTCCGACATCTCGGCCGCTCAGAGTCCTCTCGCCGGACCGGAAGTCTATGAAGGAAGTATTTTTCCGCCCCTTTTCCCTGTAGTGGAAGGGTCCAAGTTTAATACCTCTACCCCCTATACCCTAGGGCTATCGCTCGGTAACTGGTGGGTTGCTTATGACGTTAGGTAAGAGGGCGGGTTATGTAGTTACTGGAGAGCGCTAGGTCGCAGCGTGAGGGAGTAGTTCTTGAGGCTCTCGAAGGGGTCGACCTTCCGAGTTAGGAGTTCAAGGACGGCTCAGGAGGACCTGAGTAAGAAATCGACAGCGTCTGGGGTTCGAGTCCGGAGGACGGGCTCTGTTACGAGAACTCGGGTTTGCGGTGAGCTAGCGAGTAGCGGAGGATCCGAACCGTACCAGACTAACTTCTGAGGTAAACTCACGCCAAAGTATTACTGCAGATAACCTTATCCTCTTCAGTGAAGGTTTCAACTCCACATTTGTTGGTGAGGGAGTTGGGCCTGTGCTTTTCCGGAGACTGTTAGTTACATGCACGGGTGATGACGTAAGAATAGACGAGACTATCCGCTCTCGGCCATGTTGGGTAGTGCGGCGACCAGGACCGTTATCCAGCCAGTTTGTTGCAATCCTTAAGTAGTTTTAGGCCTGGTTGGTTTCATATCGGGCGTTAGGGTTCATTAATGCATAGACTAGTGGTAGTGGAAGATAAGGGACCGTTAAGGCCCCCTTTTTTACTAGAATGAGGGACCTGACCTACACGGGAAGTGAAGAGTATATGAAGACTGTTCGATCGTAATTCTTTGTGGAGAACACTGGTGCAGAAAGGTGTAGTCCAAGCTGGTATATGCATTACAGAGAGCCCGAAATCAATAATTTGTTATGCCCTCTTATGAACACGTGTCGTGTTCTATAGAAGAGTATTCCTAGTGTGTTTGTCCTGATGTGTTCGGCACTGTCTGTGTATGAGTAATGTTATTGTGAGTCGGTACAAAAAGAGATTAGATTGTTAATTCAGTCCCCACGGGAAACATGGAGTGTTGAAGGTGGTAATCTCTTGTACCCGATCACGTAATATTGTGGGCACAAATCCCCCTTCTGCGAAGGGGCCCGGGTAGCATGTCGAACTTGGCAGAGTAGTTGCCTGAATTGTACTTGTTTTGTGAACATTAAGATTTAGTCTGTGTTTGTCAGTTGGATATCTTAGATTGTGAGCGAAGTAGAGGAACACACGAGTTGAATGTAAGTGTTCTCTGCTATGAAGCGTCGGAGAGATGCTCTGAGAAATTGTATGTTCATTATAGAAGTTCATTGTCATTATTTGTAATGTTTTGTTTGTAGAGAGAAAGGCTCTAAGAAATTGTATGTTAATTATAGAAGTTCATTGTCATTATTTGTGATGGTTTGTTTGTAGAGAGAAGGCTCTGAGAAATTGTATGTTTATTATTGAAGTTACCTGTTATTTTGCGATTGTTCGTTTGTACTATACCTTGTGGTTCTCAGTCGAACCCCGTTGTATTGGCATGTACCCTGATGTATTCCCACGAGTGCCCACCTCTCGGGGCTCAGCGGTCCAAAGGATTGATGGAAATTTCAAAGGGGTGCGGCCCCGGAATAAAACTAGAGTTCCCCGAGCTTAGGGTGAGACCCTGGCGGCTCATTATTAAGCGAGAAATAGCCCATAACTTCTTGCTCCTCCAACAGTTTTCAAATTCCGACATAATTGTGGTAAACCCCAACCCCCAATTATATATAGCCCGCTCTTACCTTCCCCCTTATGACACCCTTGAACAAGACCTCACACCCATAGGATCGTTTTAACTGCCTTAAAACCCATAAACTTCATTTGGGATCTAGACGCAAACAGCAAAAACAGCATATGGTTCAGCCCCACCAGTGACAATAGGGGAAAACACTGGTGGACTTCTTATCATTATATGGACTGATCAAAGCAAATGAAAAGGATAGCCCTACCTACTGCGGACCGACAGGAGAAATCTGGATTGATATTAGTTACAATAAAATCAGCCCAAAATGCTCAAAACTAAAAAGTTAGTGAAGAATGCACGCAATCAGAGCAAACCTATTATTCCAGTTAAGCATCCAAAGAAACAATAAGAACCTAAACAGAACGGCCGGTGATTATACAAGAAAATATGCCACTCGAGTAGGGAACTGGAAATTGCTCCAAACAAGTCAAAAAGTGTAGCATACAATGGAGGGACTGGATAAATAGCGCTACAACAAAGGAAAAACTGGATAACTATAACAAATCTGGAGCAAACTGGGTGAAGCAGGCAAGGAGTGTTACACCCCATTCCTGCCAAAAGCTAAATACGCTTCATGGTGGTCTCCAAACTTAAACGCAGTACGAAAACAAATGCTTTAAAACGCAGAGTTAAGAGATGTAAAAACCAAACCCTTAAAGAGATCTACACGGCAGGCTTTAACCCTTTCCGGTCAAGTGGTTTCAATACGAAACCACCTTTTAATTTGCGTTTGTGATGTGGCCCTGTGGTTTCAAGTTGGAACCGCCAACGCTTCCTTCATAGTGCTTCCATGTGGTGGGGAAATTTGGAACCCGTTCGATTCCCTGCTGTTTCTTTGAATTTCAGCCATTTTGTATGTTGGTGGCACGTGGTGGTTTGTGAACGTGTTGGTTGTGTGCAATTATTTTTTTTGTAAGGTGGATTTTCGGCAGAGTAAAGGTAATTATTCTTTAACTTATTTCATTTATTTTATGTATATGGAATTGTATCGCCGAAAGTGTATGTAATATAGACATTTTGCATGCAAATGTAGGTGGTTTCAGTTTGAAACCACTGGTATAGTATGCACATATACAAACATTACGTTAAATTGTTTTTCTTGCTGTGAAGGTTCTTCATGGCTGCTAGGCGTTCTTCCGAGCTTGGCAGTGGAGGAACTCTCGATGACAATCAAATACTGCACGTTTTGGAAGAAATTCCAAGTGATTGTGAATCTGTAGCTTCTGATACTGAAAGTGAATCCGATGATGAACTTGAAGTGTAGGGTGAAAACATTTCTGAACTACATGAATATGTGCCTGTTATGCAAATAGAAAATGAAAATACAAGCGTAGTTGATGCAGTTGCTGCAGAAGATAACGCAGATGAGGAAGGAAGAAACATTGTGTGGCTAAAGGAAGTACTGACACACGACATCAACGAATTTCACAGTGATCCTGGACCCAATATCTCTTCTGAGAAAGGAATCCTATAAAAATATTCGGCTGTTTGAAGATGAATTATTTATACAAATCTGTATGCTACTCAGAAAGTGGGTGGTTCCATAGCTTTCAAGCCAACAAATGTTGATGGAATCAAAAAGTTCTTGGTCATAAATTTACTTATGGGGATAAAAAGTGCCCCAGCTACAAGAATTATTGGTCATCAGGTCCTGCCCTTCGTGACAATTACATATCTGCTAATATGCAAAGGAACCGATTTTCGTGGCTTCTTGGTTACATCCACTTGAATGACAAGTCAGATGCCAAAGAAACGAGGATATGATAAATTGTATAAGATTCGTCCTTTGCTAAAAATGTTGAGCAAAACGTATCTGAAGTCCTATCGACCGACTAAAATGCAAATAGATGAATCAATGATTAGATTCAAAGGAAGATTAAGCATAAAACAATATATGCCTCTAAAATCGATCAAGCAAGGGTACAAAGTTTGGATTCGGGCAAATTCTAATGGTTATATTTCACAATCTGAAATATACACAGCAAAAGTTGGGCAAACCACAGAAAACTGCTTGGGATCCAGAGTTGTTAAAACACTGACAACTGATTTATTTGGGAAGTTTCACGAGGTGTATTTCGACAACTATTTTACCTCGTTACGAATGATGCATTACCTAAGAACGAACGGCGTGTACGCCTGTGGTACGGTGCGAAAACATCGAGTGGGGCTGCCCAGCGATTTCGAGAATGAGAAGACAATGTCCCGAGGGGAGTTTCAATTTCGGTGTAGTGAAGGATTGGTGTCAATGTTCTGGAAAAATCGGAAAGGTATCTACTTCCTTTCAAACTATCATGTCACGGATGTTGTCAGTAGGAAGAAACAAAGATGGTTCAAGAGAAGAAATATGCCCTAAACTAGTGAAGGACTACGATGAAAATACGGGATTTGTTGACAAGGCATATACGCTGAATGCACTGTATTAAGTCAACAGGAAAAGCCGAAAGTGGTGGCACAGAATCTTCTGGTACTTTCTGGATGTGACGATTGTAAATGCTTTTATAATTTACAGAGAACAAATGACATGAAAAAACCCTGATGAAATTTAGATTGTCATTAGTCGCCGGCCTTATTGGTGCAAAGACAAATACTCCAACCAGAGCAAAAAATCTCCAAATTTACCCAAAAAGTTCAAACCATATATTGCCCAAGGACTGAGATACAAGACACGCCAAAAAGGGGGAGTTCCCGTAGTTGTGCCCAATGCAGCACTAAGGCCCGGGCTACACTAGAGACTGATTCCCCTTATACAGTTGTCTTAAGAGCACGGGCAAGGCGAGACACCACAAGGCATGACTGTTGTGCCGTTTTACCCGCGCACACTGGAGTCACGATAGTTTACTGTGGTACAGTGGTACCATCGTGCAGCTCTCAAATGTCAGCTCGATGACTCAGTATCACGAGTCGAAACGCGTGAGCATAGCGTGAACAAGTCAGGTGACTGACTACTAGGTGTGTTGGTTTTACGTTGAATTGCGCTGCGAAATGGATCTCCTGGAAACTGCTGCGATTTGTGCTCTTGTTTTTCGGATCCGGAAGAAAATCAGAAGACAATACTGGGTGCATCCCATTTACAGCTGCAGACTGTTAAAAGGAAAATTCTACACCCTGCACGAAAATCAACGTGAACATCCCATTACATTTTTTCATACTGCCGTATGAATAATCAACGTTTGGTGAGTTAATAAGATTAGTAGGGCCAGCTGTGAGCTACCAAAACACCAACGTTCGATTATGTATACCACCAGAAGAGAGAACAGCAGTAACTAATAGGTAAGATTTTAGTATTTTATAAATTGTAATATTTAAATTATATCACAATATTTATTAAACTTTGATTCTGTAGAGGAACCAGGTGCATTCATATGATTGCAAACAGTAATGAAGGTCAACACATCTGTTTTAAAACGAAAATATTTTTATTCCATTAGTTCAAAAGAATATTTTACATGGCCACAGAGCGTAGGAAGGGTACTATTGTTGCGTTACGCAAAAAACACAATTCGAAACAGACAATATGTGAGAACATCTTTTATGATTGAAATTCCAGCCTTCTATGTCACATCCTTCTTTATAATTGATTTTTGTGGCATGAAATAAAAGAAAAAATAATGCATATACAAATATTCTTTCCTCCGTACACATTACAATTCAAGTAATTCAGGAGTGGTGTCTTCTGTGATTTTTTTTTTTTTGAAGTCGCACCGTGCATGTTGCCACACTTCGTTATTCAATCCAACTCATGCACTATTCACGCTTTAAAATACAATCACTTCAACATTTAAAACCAATAAAATGTTAAAAACGTGTGTTAGTATAAAACTTCTACATGTTTCGGTCTTTTTTCATGACCATCTTCAGGGGGTCCTCCGCTGTGCTTTGTGCCGTTACTATTCCTGCCGCTGATTTGCGTCCGTTGGGTTTTAAAGTGAGAATAGTGCATGAGTTAGATTGAATAACAAGTGTGGCAACATGCACGGTGCGACATTAAAGATCGTGGACGCCAAACAGGCAAGACTACACAACAGCTTACGAATACTAAGTGCAAGTTACTACGAACAAATGCCGCAATATGGTTAGAGTTCACAAGATCACCAACAGACAAGAACACCAAACATACACAGATGACATACACATGCGGCCACATACTGCGTAATAATACGAACTCAACGAACGCAAATCAGCGGGAGGAATAGTAACTGCACAAACCACAGCGGAGGACCCCCTGAAGATGGTAGTGAAAGAAGACCGAAACATGTTGGGGTTTTATACTTACAAACACGTTTTTAACATTTTGTTTTAAATGTTGAAGCGATTGTTTTAAAGTGTGAACAGTGCATGATTGGGATGAATAACAAATTGTTACTGAAAGACTGGATGGTCCCCACACTTGCTGAAGACGCTACTTCAATTTGCCTGTTGAATGGTGCTGCGGACTGATAGCCGCCAGGACATTTCAAGTTTTTCAGTACATTCGTGATTTGAATTCTGGCTTCTATTTTCTTATAATCAAGGGACTGTAGAATAGGGACTAAAGAAAGAGTAAAATTTATGTCCTCGTCGGTGTCAGCGGGTTTTTTGTTCCATTATTTTCAATAGTGACTCTTCATACGTATCTTTCTGAGTAGCTGGCTTACGTCGCCGTCCATATTCACGACGTCTCTTCCCTGTTGTTTCTTCACATGCTACCTCGATTTCTGTCGCGGTGTCTCACAATGAAGACCGAACGTTCAGGTTTCCTCTGTGCTCCCTATTCTCCACGGATGGGAGAAGGAACAATAACTTTTCAAAGTATATGTACTTTCTTCGTTCCTTGGCGCCCTGTCCCGACTTCGTTTCTTTTTGTAATCTCAGCTCTCTGGCGAAGCAGTTCCGGAGACTGTGCCATTTTTTTTAACTTCCAAACCAGGAACAGGAAAAAAAGTACTTACATTTCTTGTTACCATGGTAGCTTAAATTCAAAAGCGTACATGAAGTATTGTAAATAATCGATACTGTAGCTCTGATCCATCTCACAGGAACCAATAGGTATTCTCACATCACAATATGTACATCGTGGCTTGTTTTTGCGTGACTAGCAGATTCATTTCAAGTAATGGATTCCATTTTTTTACAGATACCTCTCTCCAGGAATCAGCTTTAGTGGTCTGTGTTTCGAATATCTGATTGCACCATCTACTGTTCGGGCGATTGTGAAAGATTGCTGACAAGATTTGGGAAAGACTGCAGCCAGTGTACATGGGGTCAGATAAAATGAAAATTGGATAAATATAGCCAATAAATTTTATGACCGTACCAACTCTCCTAATGTGATTGGAGCTGTGGACGGCAAACATGTTAGAGTAGTGAAGCCTGACAATTCAGGTTCAAAATATTTCAATTACAAGAAATATTTCTCCCAAGTATTGATGGCCTGGGTCGACGCTGATTGTAAGTTTGTGTTCACACGAGGTCAGACAGTAAAGTAATGAGACTAATATTCTTCTGGCTCTACTGTCAATACTGCAGCCCGCTAACACACAGCCATTGACCTTGATCCTTCCTCTATCCCCAATTGCAGTGGCATGGCTTTGCAGTGATTCATTGTGGAGTACGTGCCTGACGTGTCAAGACGTGTTTGCGAACCTCGTCACGAAAATGGAAGCACGGAACATCGCGCAGCGGTATGCCACTTTTTTGTGTTAAACTCGGTGACAGTGCCACAACACATGGAAAACTTCAGCAGGCCTTCGGAGATGATGCAATGTCAAGAGCACAAGCCTTCCACTGGCACAAAATGTTTTTGAAGGCAGAACCATTGTTGAAGATGAGCAGCGCAGCGGACGACCATCAACAACACGGACAAGTGACACAGCAAGAGTATGAGAACTTGTTCGATCCTATCGAACATTGACAGTCAGCATGATTGCTGATGAAGTGAACGTGAACCGCGAAGCTGTTCGTCGGATACTAACTGAAGAATTGGGGATGAGAAAAATTTGTGCCAAGATGGTGCCCAGAAATCTGACACAGCAACAGCGGGATGGACGGGTGAGAGTTTGTGCTGAACTGCTGGAACAAGTGGAAGACGACCCAGAGTTAATGGAGCGAGTTATCACTGGTGACGAGAGTTCGTTTTTCCAATATGAGCCAGAGACCAAACGCCAAAGTTTGGAATGGCGTTCGAAGGGATAACCAAGGCCAAAGAAAGCATGCATGTGCAAGTCAAAATTGAAATGCATGCTTGTGTGCTTCTTTGATTCCATGGGTATTGTTCACAAACAGTGGGTTCCTGCTGGACAGATAATCAATTTTACTACAAAGACATTCTTGAAACACCCAGAGTCATGCGGGTTCGTTCAAACATTGCCACAAACTGGATCCTTGATCACGACAATGCGCCAGCCCATGCAGCCTTCTCTGTAGCGCAGTCTTTTACATTCAAAGGCATCGCAGTGATGCAGCAGCCTCCTTACGCACCTGATCTGCCCTGCGACTTCTTTTTATTCCAAAAAAATCGGCAGTGAAAGGACACCATTTTGAGTCAACAGAAGACATCCAGTGGTCTGTAATGCAGGCCTTAAACATTCCTCAAGCTGCGTTCCAGGAATGCTACAAACAATGGCAGCACCGCTGGAAAACGTGTGTGCAGGCACAAGGGCTGTACTTTGAAGATGACCTATTTAGTTGATGAAAAAAATAACTCTTTTTTGGAACCAGTCTCATTACTTTACTGTCGGACCTCGTAGACGTTGGATCTCTTGGGGGAATGTGCGATTCAACTGTCATTAAAGAATCCAAAAATGGGACAAATGTTGCAAAATAACGAGCGGAATATTCCAGGACGGCCCTCACCGAGTGATGAAAATAGTAGAATGATGCCATTTTGTTGTGGCAGACGAAGCGTTCGGTTTGTCAAAACACGTTTTGCGCCCGTACGCAAAAAAAACTTGTCAATTCCTAAAAGAATTTTCAACTATCGACACAGTAGAGCACGCAAACTTGTTGAGTACACATTTGGAATTCTAGTGAATGGCGCATATTTCACAGGCTTCTTGACGTCGGTGAACAGTTTTGTGATAGTATAATAATGTGCTGTTGTTTTGCACAATTTTATAGGAATGAAAGATGGTATACATTTTCCCGACACACTTTGAGAGCACTCTGGACAACGTTTATTTCGGTTTATCTGAACATAGAGGGTCTGATGTTAGGCAGTATTTATCGAGCTATTTCACAACCCCTGAAGGAGCTGCACCATGGCAATACAAGAAAATATAAATTAGACGTTGAAAAATTCCATTATGTGTGAATATTAGGGAAAATTACACCTACCCACCTACCTACCAACTAGTACTGATACAATGTTGTTTAAATGTTCAAATGAATAAAACATAAGAAAATGTTACTTTTTCAAGAGATTCATAATAGCGTTTGAATGAACCACCTGCTCTTGTTTTATTTTCCCCTTCCAAACCGCTCCAATTCGGTATAACAGCAGCACACACCTCCTACCACAGTTGTTTCTTAATGTTTACATTTGAACATTCTTTCAAAGTTTTATTGTAAATTGCCGGCCGCTTTTCAACCTCTTCGATTAAAGTTTCAATATTTTCATCCATTATCCAATTGTGTACAGTTTCCATTAACAGCACGTACAGTACAAAACACTACACGAGGCACTAGCAGAGTCTACGTACTGGCATTTTGCCACGTAGGTCTTCGACACTGGTATTGCGTACACAACGCAAATTCCACTGCATAGTTTGGTCTCATAAACAAGCCTATGTTTCTCAGCAGCTGGCACACCTGGGGAGTGACGTAATTTTGCGTTTGAGTCGGTGCCTTGGTGTGCGCGCTGTAATCTATATTTCAAGACACCCGACAGTCGGTACACATAATTATCGGCAACTGTCTGCCGAGCTCGAGGACACTATTGTCTTGCCCCTGGCGTGTCTGACAGTGTGCGCTCTCCCGTTAACACCATAGCCCTTGCTCTTAAGACAAAACTGTATGCGGGCAACCAGTCTCTAGTGTAGGCCGGGCTTAAAAAGAAACCCCATCGTACAAAATGGTTTTGTAAAACATGTGAAGTTGGACTGTGCATGACAAAAAACAAGAATTGTTTCAATGAATATCACAAGAAATCGATTTTTAAAAATTTCTGAAGTCCCAGTAAAATGTATTTTTTTTGTCTTTTGTGATATGATAATTTGTATGGTATTGAAATTTGTTTTCGAATAAAGTGTAAAGTTTTTTCTTTAATTTCATTTCTTGGTCCCCAAAGGGTTAAGGCCCTCAAAAACCTATACAAATCAGAACTTCTTAAAGCCAAGCAAGAATCCTTGAGAAACTTCTGTGTGAAGAGCTCCAAAATAACACCCTCGAAAATGTACAAGGCCTGCAAAAAGGGTTTCACAAGGCAGCCAATCCCTTCCTCGCTAACCCTCCAAAACGGATCCACAAACACATCAGTAAAGGAAACGGCAAATGCCCTCCAAATTTTTTTCCGGACGACTCTACTGACAGTGACAACGGAAAACAAAAGAACATAAGAGCGCAAATAACAGATCTAAGGTCCCCGGACTCCAAACAGAACCAAACTTCACGGAACACAAAGTGGATGAAGTTATAAGCAAACTAGACGAAAATAAATGTCCCGGTCCAGATGGCATCGATGGCAACATCGTTAAACGTCTGCATAAATACTTGCCAAAGTTTTGGTTGGCGCTATACAACAAATGTATTGCACTGCGATGTTTTCCGAAAGTATGGAAAAACGCAAGGGTGATAGCCATACCGAAAGTGGATAAGACCAAACTCCGCTCTGAAGGATACCGGGGCATCAGTTTGTCAATTCCAGGAAAATGCCTAGTGAAGTTAGTGATTGAGAGGCTCAACCACTTCCTCGAGACCACTGGACAAATATCACTACAGTTTGCTCTCACTCCCGGCAGATCCACAGCGGACGCCATAAAGACCGTTTCAGATTTCGTCGGGCACAGCAGAAAACGAGGACTTAAGTGTTGCCTCCTGACTGGACATAGCGGGGGCTTTCAACAACGCTTGGCACCCAGGAATTCTAGCCCGGCTCAGGAAACTAAAATGTCCTCCAAACACGTACCTGGTGAAAGACTTCTTATGCGACCGCACGGTCCACGTCACGTTAGGAAACTCCATCAGCTCAAAACGGGTCACCAAAGGCTGTCCCCGAGGATTGGTCTCAGGACCGACCTCATGCAATATTATTAGCGACCTAATACCACTATTCTCCAATGAAGCAAACATTAAAATAGTAGTTTTCGCCGATGACATGATCATGATGCAGGGATTGTCCCTTCCAGACATCCTTAAAATAATGCAAACCACTCTAAACCATAGACAACTGGTGTAAAGTGAACAGACTGAAAATTTCCAAAGACAAATCGGCTGATGCCAATGCTCACAAGGGACAAAGAAGTACTTAAAAGCCATCCCACAATAATCGAAAGGGGAATAAAAATAGTCTCACAAATGAAATACCTTGGAGTAACTTTAGACTGCAAGTTGGATTGGTATGCCCACACAGTACCTGGAAAACCAGGTACTGCGTATCCGTAACAACCTTGTCCGCTGCTCAACAGCCACATGGGGTAAGACATTCCACAGCCTGACGATTTATAAATACACCATACTTCCAGTCATCACACACGCCTCAGAGGCCTGGAGTATCTCGGTGTCCAAAAGAGCTAAAGGCAAACTGCAGCAAATTCAGCCTTCCTCATTTTTATAACAAAGGCATACAAATCAGTTTCAAACGAGGCTCTATCAGCAATTGCAGGGATAGTGCCCACAGGACAAGCTATGCAACTACACAAAGACAGAAGAGCAATCTCTAGAGGAAATCCCACAAATGCAGTCATAGCTGCACTAAATAGAAACCCCCACCAAAACCAGAGGGATCCACCCAAAAGACAACCACATAAATGTAGACCTCTCAGGAACGGTAGGAAACGCAAACATGAAAATCTTCACAGATGGCTCAACAACGGAAAATCACGTAGGAGCAAGTATGGTAGCTGAAAAAGACTCCAAGGAAATTCACATTAACACTCAGAAACTGAACACAACATGTACAGTATTCCAAGCTAAACTCTACGGAATAAGCATGGCCATCGAGTGGATCCAAAACCAAGGAAAGAAAACCTACGCGATAAATGTAAACTCCAAAGCAGCACTACTTGCCATTGCAAACAAGCACACAACTCACCCCTTAGCCGTTGCCATCAAAGTGAAAGCAATTAAATTAAGAAACTCCAACTCGATAACCTTCCACTGGGTCAAAGGACACGCGGGTCTGAAAGGTAACGAGAGGGCAGACTACCTGGCCAAAACAGTTGACACATACAATACTACCATCGCTTACGATCACTATCATCACTATCAATCGAGGAAAGCAAATACTGGAAGACCACTACACAAAAATCTGGAACGCAATATATGAAAACTCTGCAAATGCCTCCCACGCAAAACTATACATACCCACCAACTTCCACGGACTTTCCCTTCCTCTATGGCCCAACTTCCTTCTCAGTTCCTAACAAATCGGCAGCTTCCGTTCATACCTTCACAAAATGAACAAAACGTCCTCTCCAAATTGCAACTGTCCTGAAAAGACCGTACAAATGGCACACCACCTTATGCTGGAATGCAGCCTATGGTCAAAAGACCGTCCCTCAGTTCTCAAATCTCTCCCCCCAACTCTGGTTCTGCAGTACCACATAAACACCGTCAGCATCAAAAACTTCCTCAGACTATCTTCCAAGCACGTCAAGATGACCGAGCAAATTAAATTCGGCAACACTCCTAAAGTACCGTCCAAACACTGACCTATACTCTAAGGAATAATAGTAAAATGGGATCAGCTGTAAACATCTCTGTAACAACGCACTGTAAACATCTCTGTAAATACCCCGTGGTATACACAGATGGTAAAACACGGGTTGAACACAATAAACGCAAACATAAAAAAGGGGAGGGGTTGTTTTATTTTGATCTCAAAGTGTTAAGATTTCAATTACTATATAAGGAACGGGTTGAACTTCTTTCATTATCATATAATGAAAGGGTTGGACTTGTTACCTAATAAGCCAAGGTTTTGGGAAATGAAAATGACGATATTAATAACCAATCAGGGGCGAATTTTAGAAGTTACACGCTGATGCTCCTCCCCGAGCCAACACCCAAAAAGACTGCTATAAAGAGTTTGACAGAATTATAAAGGGATTTGAATTATCAGTCGTTCCTCAAAGTACAACTGGACTTGGTAAAACTATCAACTATTAACGGCCTGCCTGGGCTATCCTCATCTGTACTTCAACTGTATTTGACTTTATTATGTGCCAATAGTCATTGCTGTTATAACAAACAGCCTGTGTGATGAACTTTAACAAAGTCTAGAACTTCGACCTGCGCCAAGACCAAACCTGAAAACCTCTCAAGTCACGTTACTACACGACATATAAATGGTGCAGGGTTATGGGATTGTTACAAGTTGACTAAGAGTGATTGTCCAATCACGCAACGTATGATCAACAGACGGCGTAGATCAACGCTTGACAGGGAACGTTTCTACACCTTCTACTGTCGTCTATCATCTCACTTCGAAGTCGATGTCGGAAACCCGAGGGCGACCAGGCGTAGATGGGTTTTAATCGAAGGGTCTGGGAAAGACTCCAGGATACACCGCGTAGACATCTTAGGGCTTTCGAGGAAGCAATGGCGAACCAAGACCTGCCGAAGGAACCTCTAATACTGTCTTCATCCTTCTGCAGCTACGTCACAAGTCGGGTACCTGTGTCCTCAAGAGAGGGTGATGTCATCTCCGTGGAGTAATCTTTCTCCCTTCTATCCTTCACCACGTAAGTTCTAATTTGGAAGACAGTAGTTATGAACCCCATTCAAGTACACATCGGCCCCAAAAGCTGTGCAGTTAAAATCTAAACCTTTCAATGGAAACCCTCTTGAGTTGAGAGAATTTATTCAGAATGTAGAAGCTACTTATGAGGTTAAGAGAGGGTGATGTCATCTCCGTGTAGTCTTTCTCCCTTCTATCCTTCACCACGTAACTTCTAATTCGGAAGGCAGTAGTTATAAACACCATTCAAGTACACATTGGCCCCAAAAGCTGTGCAGTTAAAATCAAAACCTTTCAATGGAAACCCTCTTGAGAGAATTTATTCAGAATGCAGAAGCTAATTATGAGGTGGAACGCTCAAATTATAATCTGTTACTTAAATTTGTGTGTGCAAAGATTGGGGGAAAGGCTAAGACAAAATTATTATCTCAAAATCATTTATACACATGGGAACAAGAGCAGTTTTAGAAAAAATGATAGTGAGATGAACACTTGATTACTAAGTGCATATGGTTTTTACAACTAAGCACGGTCAGACAGAAACCATTAGCCAATGGGGCGTGAGAATGGATACGGTGTGGCAATTTACAGTGGGCTGCGCAAAAACACGGAGAAACCCGGGTGGACAAATGAAAAAACGCGTTGGCAGTGACAGATTTGTTTATTCGCGCATGTTTCATTCAAGGTTTATATAAGAGTATTAAGACAATGGTTAAGGCAAAAGAAAACGTAAATACGCGTAGGCACAACCTGCAGAAGTTGCGTTTGAAGTGCCATAAAATCAGGTTTTAAAAGAGATTCCTGAGAAAGCGGTTTGGGAACCAGGCAATTAGAAATGTACCAATGAAACAATGACCGTAAAGATCGAGTAGCCACTTCAATGTGTTATTAATGTAAGAAGGAACATTGCGCGTAAATACAGATAGCATCCCTTGAGCGTCGGAAACGGACATGTTACGAAGGAACGTAACAAATCGGGAAACGGACAGGGGGCTGCCTGGGCAACCGGAGGTAGACTTACCCCGCGAGGTTGCAAAGAGAAAATTAAATCTGCATATTCACGGCTAGTCGTAGTTATCGAAGTTAATAATGGTAATATTTTCCAAGAGATTGCCCCGAGAAAACGGTCAGTAAATCAGGTGAATGACAAGAGACGTCATCTAGTACAACAAATAACTTTAGCATCCAGAATGCGATTTGAGTTGGCTCGCATAGTCATAAGATTCATTTCCATTTTTGTTGTATGTGTGGTATGGGAACTGCACTGATAGACAAATGGTCTAGAGTGTCGTTAGTTGCAGAAACTGGCATAGCCCGAGAACGGAAGTTTACGAGGCATGTACTACTAATTCATAGCATAACTAGTAACCTTATGGAGACAAAAGGGCAAATTACTTTATATATAGGAGAAACGTCTCAGGAATTTGTGGTGGCGGGAAATTTACCTACGAATTGTGACATTATTAGGACAGGAGTGGCTAGAGAGATTCGGCTATAGATTTCAAATACCTTACTTAGGTATTCCAGCCTATTCGGAATCTTTGGTGCGGATACAAACTACCGAAAGGGAAATCGGTTAGTAGAAAAGCAATAATTGCCAGAGAATATATTTGTTCGTCAAGTGCGGTAGAATGTGTTCATTCTTCATTTGTTTAATAATAAATTGTAATTCTACATGTGATATTTTAAAGAAGTTTCCGCAAACAGGAGCTACCTAAGCTCAGTGGTAGATACCGTGATGCGAAAGAGAACTGCATGCAAAATTGAGATTAGCCCACAAAGGTGAACAGGGGTTAGACAAATCTGTGCAGAATATGATTTTAAATTACACGGCAACAAATTAACAGCTACGTCAGCCATTATACAATACAGGATGTCCCACGAGTTAAGGTCACTACTTCGGGAGAGTGTTCCTTATGTTAAAATATACCGATATAACCCAAAACACCTATGTCCAAAGTTGAACGGTTACGGAGATAATGGCCAGAGAAAAGTGTGGTCGTCTTGCGGTTGCACGCACTACACCTGTCAGCTGACCCTAATCTATGTCCGTCGTTGCGTAGGGTGTCATGTTACGAGATTTCTGCTTACGGTAGCCAGAGTGTAGCTGACGCGCAGAGGGTCTTGCTTCAGATAGCAGAGCAGTCGTTTCGTGCTGTGATGATTGTGCAGTGAGCAGTAACTGTGAACATGTCATTTTCCTACGAAGAGTATGCCGATATGCATTTAGTGTACGGGTTTTGCAACGGTAACACCACTGCTGCTGTCGAAGAATATCGGCTACGATATCCTCGACAACGAATCCCTGACAGACGTGTGTTCACTCGTGTACATCAACATCTGCGAGAAAAAGGTTCCTTTCCATGTGTAAATCGCCATGCTGAACGTCAGGTACAGCGAAATGTGAATGATAATGACATGGTACAGCGAAGTCCACGCACTAGTACAAGAATTTCTGCCCGTCTCCGTATTCCGCGCATGAGTCTGACGAACGCTGTACGCAGATGGATTGTGTCCGTACCACATCCAACGCGTTCAACATCTTGAACCTGCGGACATGTGTAGCCGGTTGGATTTGTGCCGTTGGATTAATTCTAACCCCCATGTGATTCGTAACGTTTTGTTCACCGATGATGCCCACTTTACCCGCGATGGGGTAAACAATACAATATGGGGTCGTGATAATCCACATGAAACTATCGAAAGCAACTATCAACATCGCTTTTCCGTAAACGTGTGGTGTGGTGTCATTGATGTCATTGGTCCGTACATTTTCCCGCAACGCCTGACAGGTGCTATTTACGCCAACTCTTTGCGATGAACTGCCAGCACTCTTAGAGAATGTTCCTCTACAAACACGACTACAGATGTACTATCAGCATGATGGAGCGCCGCCTCATTTCAGCCAGGTCGTGAGGCAGTATCTGGATCATAAATTCCAAAACCGATGGATTGGTCGTGGCGGTACACAGAATTGGCCACCACGGTCACCGGATCTGAACCCATTAGATTACCATGTGTGGGGTTACATGAAAGCCATGGGTGTATGAACAAAAGGTTAACACGAGAGAAGAACTAGTCCACCGAATTCTCAGCGCTGCAAGAAGCATCAACAATGCTGCAATGCTTCGTAAGGTTACAAGTTCTCTGGCCACACGAGTCAGAAAATGTATGGAAGCAGATGGAGAACGCTTCGAACATTTACTGTAAAGCAGGTATGTATTTTAATACAGTTATGTAGTAGACTATACCGGAATGCGCAGTCAGCCATGTTGTAAGTGCTGAGCATGTCATGTATAGTGCTTGGAACCCTAAGGACAACTATGACATGAGTGCAAACGTTTTTGTAGCTCAATTTAATGGCTTTGTCACTCACAAGTTAGTTTGAAGTACAGATATTAACATTACAGATACAGATACCGAAGGGTATCGTAACAGAAATTACAAGCCGGAAATTTTTGGAATTTACTCAGCATGCAACTATACATTTATTAGGGCGACATGCGTTTACAAGCCAAGTTAGCGAAATCTAAGGCCGAAATAGAGCGGCTAAGAAAACGTATTTCCGTAGGAACGCCAACCGTTCACCAACATTTGTCCTTGATTTCCCTGGTCCCTAAATGGTCTGGCAAATAAACAACTGTTCCACTAGAGAATCGGCCCGAGTACGAAGATGGGATAAATCGAACAACCTTCAGGTCGCAGTTTAGAAACTGATTCACCTATTTTTTTTACAATGGTTACCCAGAATTTCACGTGGGAGATGACATGGCAAAAATTTAAGAGCCTGTTTAGGCAGATTAAGAGACATACATACTAAGCAGAACCATTTCATGAAATTACAGACGGCCAGACAGGGGTGGAATGAAAGCCCCCACGACTTCGCAGACAGGTGTAGAGGACTGTCACAGATGTGTAAATTATCCTTTGGCCCGACGTATCACTCGCGAAAATGCCGAACGCACGCTCCTGGCTAGTTTTGAGGCAGGAGTAACGCTTCAGAGACGGACATTTAAATTCCTAACTTCTCCACGGACGGAGGAGTTTCAATTCCCCACCTCTTCAGGGCCGTAGTCTACACGTGCTACAGACCTCTGATTCTTCACATGTCGGTGGATGCTATAGTAGTAGCCCCTTGCATGGTGGATTCAATCTCCTCTCACATGCATAGTTTTAAGCTATCAAATTGCGATTGATTTCTCTTTATTCCTTAAAAACTGTGCTTTCAGAATGAGTTAAAATAGCATGTTCACAATGCAACATTGTGAATTCAAAAAGTTAATTTTCCTATTAGAAAAGTCCATCTTCGACTGTCAAAAATATGCACTCTCAGATTTCCCAGTTTTACTGAACTGAAAGAAATACAGCTAGACTAAACAATGTATTTTTGTAGCCTAATATTTTAGGTTTCTGCTACTATCGGAGAATGATTCATAAATGCCACACTGCGTTCTGTAGTTTGAAATATTTTCCTCACCGTCTACTTGGGCGCTGCATTGAATTCATATCTCAGCTGCCTTGAAGTCAACACATCATTTGTCAGTTCCTTCTGTAGATAGGCAGAGAATAATTTAGTCATTCACTTGGTGTAACTATCTACATATGTTCTGTAATTGCTCGTTTTCGCCCTGCATGTTTTCAGTCAGTGGACTTCGTTCAGCTGTTGACTCAGCAGTGGTACTGGGGGCATAGCCATGACACAGAACGTTCTGACAGACAGTGAAGCGCTAGAAATTGTGTAAAATTAAGATAGAAGTTTCAGTGACAGTAGCAGTGACAGTGTTAACAGTAGTGACAATGAAATTGACAACATAGCTGTAGCAGATGCAATTATGAGTGGAAATGAAGAAATACTGCACCGAGATTTCAGGAGGGAGAATATGGACAGTTACACAGGAGACAGAGAAGTGTTCAGTTGTGATTTTGGACCCAGAAATGGTGCAGAAAATGTGACATTCTACATTGTTTTGAGTTGTTTTCTGACAAAGAACTCAAATTATCAGAGAAACTAATTGGTACGCAGAACAATACAAGAACGCCAGAGGCAATCTTTTCTCATTTAGATCACTTGTGAGGTAATGGACACCTGTCACAGAAAGTGAAATTGAGTTTTAGGTGTTTTTATTTATGGGCATTGTGCAAAAACAAACAGCCAGGTCATACTTTTCGAAAAGTATATCAACACCTAGATTTGCTGATGTAATGAGTAAAGAGAGATTAGACTTTATTTGTAAATTTTTGCATTTTGTACACGATGAGAGCTTACCAACATATCAAGGACCTCCAATATTGTTCAAAATTCCTCCTGTGATGTAAATGTTACATAAAGATTCAACCTCTATATCTACCAATTTTACATAAAGATTCAACCTCTATCTACCATCCCAAAACACTGCCAATGATGAAAACTTTACACCCTGGGGGGTTCTATCAAGGCAGTGCCTAACACTAAAGGCTTTAAAGTTCGGAATAAAAACTTTTCAAACTATGCGCATCAAGAACAGGATATTTGTTTTCTTGTATACACAGGCAAAAACACGGCCCTAGAGTCGAGCCTGATCACTCTTGACAACCACAAAACGGCAACTGTAATACTGGGACTTTTACAGCCCTTGTTTGGTCGTGGACTTATACTGTGGATTGACTTCAACAGTCCAGAATTAGCAAGGAAGCTAAAGATCGAACATTCCACTGATTGTGTTGGCACACTATAAAACTAAACAAACCGTCCTCAAAGTAGTGAAAGATAAGAACCTGGAAAAGGGAGAAAGTATGGCCAGAGATTCGGGTCAAGTCACAGTACTAAAATGGCGTGACAAAATAAATGTAACTATGGTATCAACATACCACAGTGCAGACACCGATGGTTTCTAACAAAAGCGATGAAACAGAGAAGCCTTTGTGCGTGATTGATTATAATCATAACAAAGGGAGTCGATTTGAAGGACCAGTTGCTACACATGTACATGGTCGAGATAAAAAATTACCAAATGATACCTCGAACTTCTCAAAACTCTACAGTTCTCAATTCGTTTGTTGTTCATCGACAAGTTACAGGAATATACAGCAGCTCTCGTACAGAATTCAGCTAGTGGAAGGTCTGTTTATGAAATACGAGCTTGCTGTGGAGACGCGGGGTGTAGCGGGGCACAGGTATCCGACAACACAGTTCCACGGCTGACAAAGACATTTTCTGAGAAAAGTGGTAACCAAAAACTAAAATATCAAAACCTCAGGAGATGTGTAGTGTGCTCAAAGCACGGAAAAAAGAAAATATCACTGCACTGCTGCCAAATATATGACGTGGTCCTTTGCTTAGAATAATGCTTTAAGCTGTATAACGCGAAGCTCAACTGAGGTGCGTACATACCAAGAGTCGAGTCGAGTCCAATCCAGTCACGAAGACGCAGCAGTGACTGGCTTACTTACAATGCTCATCATTAAATTACTTACAATGGCCTCCGCGACAGTGCGTACACGCCAGCAGAGTCGAGTCGAGTCACAAGAGTCTTGCCGAGTCAAGAGTCTTGATGCCGCATGTTCTATTTTCGTCAGACTAATTATCGTGCGTGACGGGTGGTATCTTTTGCAAGAAATGGATGTGGAAAGGCTGATACTCTTAGTGAAGGACCACGAAACAATTTTCGACGCTTCGCGTTGTGAGCATCGAAACCGGGACTACATAGCCAACATGTAGCTGAAAATTGCAAACGAGATGGACGTAGGTAAGTGGAGCGTTTGTTTTATTTCTTAGTGTGATGATAATATTCATAACACTAACAGTAATAACGTTATTTTTATTAGGCCTTATATTTAAAGTTTTATACTTTATTTTTGGTGTAGTAAATAGTGACAACCGACTTTCAACTGACTTCACATTAACCCTTTGCCGTCCCTAATGCTCCAAAGCGCTGGGGATTTAAATGTCTCGTGCCGGCCTAAACGCTCTAAAGCGCTCTTGTTTACCTCTTCGTAAATGTATTGCGTTGTGTGAACGAAACATGTTGCCTAACGTGATGAAATCACTTAAGCATATCTGAACGTGTATAAACATGGCCAAACATAAACAATAAAATAGATCATAGAGATTCAAGTTCGAATGTTAGTTTCTTCCTGAAGGCTCAGTCGAGGTTGAAATAATGGCATATACATCTCGCGCCTCGCGTAAGAGTAGAAGACGCGAAAATTTTCCAAGTGTTAAAAGAAAGTAGATAGTTATGTAACAATATTTTCATCTAAGGAACATGAAGATCGCAATGAACCCGACAGTGACGAAGATTGACAATTGGATGACAATTTTGAAACAAATGACGACGGAGGCACTCGTACTAGCGGCCCAAAAACTCATCTGAAATGGACTAATACCCTAAATTTCAAGGAATTAGAAAAATGCGAAAATTTATCACGTCCTAAACATTCACCAGTTGCCAGCAGTGAGAGATTTTTTGGGGTTATTTGTGACCAATGATTTTTGCAACAAAGTTGCGGAAGAAACAAATAAATATGCATCTTTATCGCAAAGAAAAGCTGGGACAGTGGATAACAACTGGGAGGACACAAATGCAGAAGAAATCCAAGCCTATTTGGAATTCTTATTTGTATAGGCCTTGTTGACCTACCAGAGATTGAGGATTATTTTCAAAGCGATCTCTGCGTCTGTCCTATAGTGAGACAAGCCATGGCACTAAACCGATTCAAAAAGCTGGGACAATATTTACATCTGAAGGATGAAAAAGAAAAACCTGACCAGTAAAGTGCAGATTTTGACATCTGTATAAAGCAAGAGCAGTTCTAGATCTGATAGATAAATTCACACAGGCATACGTACTAAGCTGCGAACATGCTGTGGACAAGGCGATGATTGGTTTCAAGGAGATTTTTCTGAAACAGTATCTACCTGGAAAGCCAACTATATGGGGGATCAAGGCTTCGGGTGTAGCTGACAGTGCCGATGGTTATCTTCTAAAATGTAACATTTATAAAGGGAAAAAAAAAAATTCGAAAACAAGACCGTCTACTAGGGGAACAAGTTGTACTACAACTTACAGAAAATTTCTGGGGAAAATGGCATCATATTTATTTCGACAATTTTATCAGCTCCGCAAATCTTATGAAAATACTATTGGAACAAGAAACGTACAGCTGTTGCACTGCAAGAGCATATAGAAAAAAAATTGGCCAACAGGATTTAGGAAACCAACTGTCTTGAAATTGAAAAGGGACGAGTCCAGGAAATTGCAGCATAAAGATGTGACGACGATAGTGTGGCAAGACAAACGTGTTCTCCTTTCAACAAATTCCGATCCCCGGGCTGATGGTTCGGTTACAAGAAAAACAGGAAAAGGTAATGAAGAAATTGAAATTGCATGTCCTCAAGCAGTCATAAATTACACGAAACAATGGATGTGGATGTAAGTGATCAGAAACGCGAGTACTGTGGTTTCGGCCGATTTTCAAAAAAAAAATGTGCAAAATTTATATTACATTTTCTCCTAAACGTGTCTTGTGTACTGCTTCATCTTATACACAATTATATAATGCAACTGATTTTATTTTGACCAAAACAGAAGTGTCATCTATGATACAATGCATGCCATCCATGTGCACAAACTTCATCTGTAATCTGGCAACACCGCAACGCCCCACGCTGAACATGACGGGAAATACGGCGCCATGTTGTGCAGGTAGTGAGGACGTGGTCACAATAGCGGCATGGCCCAGAAAACGCATATTATATTGTTTTAAACTCGGGAAAACTGCAGCTAAGACTGTGGAAATGATGAGACAAGTGTATGGGGATAACTGTTTATCTCGTGCACAGATAATCAGGTGGTATGCACGATTCAAAAGTGGTGTGGAAACCACTGAAGAAGCCAGGCCTGGGCGTCCATTCTGTTCGTAACGAGGGACTCATTGCGAAAGTGACAGAACGAATACGAGAACGTTTGTGCGACTTGAGAAAGATGGCTGATGAGTTTGGTGTTAACAGGGAGACGATTCGTCAAATCTTAGTGGAAGACTTGGGTAAGAGAAAGATCTTTCCCGGTTTGTGCCGCATTCATTGTCTGATGATCAAAGACACGAGCGTGTTCAGTACGCAAAAAAAAAACATTAAAA
>Ga0268261_10000528_pt1 | contig 24319 bp, 24 predicted proteins | sample TergutNc150P1_FD_190353 | JGI IMG/M metagenome (GOLD analysis project Ga0268261, IMG submission 190353) | Nasutitermes corniger P1 segment gut microbial community from laboratory colony in Florida, USA - Nc150 P1 (SPAdes) (version 2) | ecosystem: Host-associated > Arthropoda: Insects >...
TCTTACCAGTGTACAGCACCTATGGTTTGATGCGCTGTAAATCATTCAGCATCAGTAAGCCATTAATAAATTTTAATGTCTACTTTCTCCTGTGAGGAGTCATCCTTGTTGTGTTTATCGAATCATAAAGTATCAAATAGTATAGATATACAGTCTGAACACAACTATTATATTATCAGGTATTATACAACGTATCAACTACATGGTTCGGCCATTACTTGGCCATCATCAGGTTGTACTAAGCTTACAGAGTAATTGTATTACATAATCAACATATCTAATGGGAGACGAGATCTCGTTTACAATGGTCAGATATATGAACTCAATCAATGGGATGGTTACGAATATTTGCTATCTGTAAACTATATACTATATTTTGTTCATATTGTTGCATCCTGTTTGAAGCCCGTTTTAACACCGGAGCGCTGTGTGCCAGAGGGGTAACCTAGTGGTTACCGTTGCGTTGGTATATATCAATAATGAGAAGGTAGCTGGGTATGCTTTTACAGTTAAATGTACCCGATATATGTAGTGAAAATGAAGTCCTTTAAGGCAAACGCACCACGCACACACATAAACACACACACACACACACACACACACACACACACACACAAGAATGTTCATGTGAAAACAGGTGCAGGAAATATGACGAATATTCATATACGATCAGTTTACAATATACTGCAATTATAACATTGAGTGGTTTAAAAATGTCAGTAGGCCATGTTTCAAAACAACTGTTTAACGTGACAAGTTACTGTTTTTATTGTGTGCAGTCATTGAGAATAGCTCAATCTAAGGTGTACAATATGTTAGGTTCTTCTTAGACTGAAAACATAAATATCTGGATTCTGAAACATGCTTCTTTAAAAAATATCCCAGAAGAGTGCAGTTTCTGTTGGGTCTCAGGTTCGGCACAGCGCTGTACCTCACACTGACATGTATTCACCCACTTCATATGCAATTTTCCTGTACATGGGTATGCTGGCATCAGACTCTGGGACTAAGGGAAGCCATTTACATTATGTGACAATGACCAATTAAATGCATATAAGAGTAGACAAACAACTCACATGGTATTACCAAACACGATTCAAACACAACAAGGCATTTCGGTCACAAAGAAATAACTTTTCCTTATTATGTTACACTTTCCACACACTTCATACAGTGGTTTGCAAACCCTTTGCAGATTTTTACAGGGTTCTAGTGTTGTCCATACCCAAAAAATCATAACATTCAATTATTTTCACTGAATTCAATTTCCAACTCGTTACACTAGAATAATTAAGTTTTGCAACATATTTCGGCCTGACTTAATAGGCCATCCTCCGGCAGTCCAGTATGGCATACGCACCCTTGGCTTCACTTATCTATTAGATTTAGTAAATTACGGTTAAAATACTAGTAAGTTACAAATTAGTACCTTATATAATACTGTACAGAATTTTAAAATTTGTGTCTAAACATCTATATTTTGTTCTTCTTTGCATGTAACAAATTTTGAAATCTGTGAGTACGAATGAACTTGGTATGCGAAAGAGAACAGGAATAAGAACGACTTTGTCCAGTGGATATCGTAATACTTATCAGATATTCGATGTGTAGTGCATAAGTTATGAATAAGTACACTATACTAAGTAGAATGTGGATCAATACGTGACTTATACGCATGCGCACTGGGTTTAAATATCCTGTGGGATATGCAGGAGATTTCAATTATTTAGGTTCTGTGCCTCGATTAATAAATATTGCAGCTGATAATTTTGTATATGCTAATTCCCAGCAGTTTCATGCATGTTCTTTGTCGTGTGGTTATTATTAGGTTCATAGTAACATACATAGTTCCAAATTGGTGTTGGTGGTGAAGAGTATGCTTAACATATGCAGATTGCGGATTGTTTTTATGTATTGTCTATGCCACTGACACTTTAATTTCAAATATCTTCCAGCTTGTCCAACATATGTCTGATTACAGTTAATGCGTTATTGCAAATACCACTAACTGAGGAAGGCAGTTGCGGCTGGAAGGAAGAAGGCCCTTGCGGCCACTAAAGCTTGTGCTACGAACGCTTCGGCACTGGGGGTCCCAGCGGAGTTGGTGGTGAGGCTCGGACCTCCCGCGACTCTGCAGCTACATGTGAGCAACAGGAAAGCTTTTCAGCCACCACCGCCCGCGCATCTGTTTAGTGACGGGCCCGAGGCTCAGGGCACCACGGGCAAACTAGCTGCCCAGAGCAGCCAGCAACTTGGTCTGACCGAGGGTGGGCTACGGTAACAGCCGAGGTGGTCAGCCTGCAACAGCCAAGTGGGGCGAACAAGTCCCCAACCAAGTGTCCATTCCTACAGTAAAGTTTTATTAACTACTAACCATGAAATAATTATACATCGGAATTAACCCTTTAAACGCCAAATTAAATCTCATCTGTCGGCATTATTAGCAGCTCGCCCTATTCTCCACGTTAGCAGGATAAGGGTTAAATTGAAAATCGTCACAACAAAATTACTTCTAAGAATACTGGGGCCCTGAAAAGGGCCGTTTGGTACCTCAAATGAGATGATTTACTTCGAACTAGTGTACTTTGTCACGGCCTTTGTCCCCTCGCTGACTGCATGTTTTGCCAGTTCGCCGGGCAAAAGTAGTCGTACTGCAGTCTGAATTTCCCTGCTAGTGATGGTGGACCTTTTGTTGTAATGAGCCAACCTCGAAGCTTCAGCAGCAATGCGTTCGAAAATATCATTCACGAAACTGTTCATTATGCTCATAGCCTTTGAACTGATTCCTGTGTCGGGATGGACTTGCTTCAGAACCTTGTAAATGTAGATAGCATAACTCTCCTTCCTTTTGCGTTTCTTTTTCTTGTCACTCTTCGAGATATTTTTCTGGGCCTTGCCGGCTTTTTTAGCAGCTTTACCTGACGTCTTTGGCGGCATCTTGTCAACAACCGAAATATATCGGCGCACTCAAACGTATTATATTTATGAGCGGTAGCCTAATATAGAAGCGCGCGTATCAGACAGCAGCTTCGTTCTATCTTTCTCTGATTGGGTAGCTCACATTTCAGGACGCGACTTGGCTTATGGTTTCACTTTCTGATTGGCTAGACCTCGGTACTCATGGAAAGTATAACTATCAAGGTTTTGGGAAAATTTTGCATTCAAATTGCAACAGACTCCTGCGTATCATGTCAGGTCGTGGAAAAGGGGGTAAAGTGAAGGGTAAGTCCAAGTCTCGCTCTAGCAGGGCTGGTTTGCAGTTCCCTGTTGGCCGTATTCACAGGCTGCTCCGAAAAGGCAATTATGCTGAACGTGTAGGTGCTGGAGCTCCAGTATACTTGGCAGCTGTAATGGAGTATCTTGCAGCTGAGGTGCTGGAATTGGCCGGAAACGCTGCTCGAGATAACAAGAAGACCAGGATCATTCCACGTCATCTGCAATTGGCCATACGTAATGACGAGGAGTTAAACAAATTGTTGTCAGGTGTTACAATCGCTCAAGGTGGTGTGCTGCCGAACATCCAAGCTGTTTTGCTACCCAAGAAGACCGAGAAGAAAGCATAAGGTGTAGTTTCTCATTAAACGGCCCTTTTCAGGGCCCCATTTTTCAAAAGGAGTCTGTCAACCATTGTTATGTGTTTGTATTTGTGCTAATTTATGGTTAGAGGTTATGTGAGGGCACTTTGAACTGTTGTGACATTTGATTTTGTTATTAATGTGACTCCCCGATTCAAATTTTCTCTGCAAAATAAACCCATTGTGTAACATTACTTCAACATAGTTGGCATCTGCAACACTTTATTTTCGGAAGCAGTCTGTTCGGAATAGGGTTCAGGCCTTCACACGCCTACCATAAAAAGTACGTGAGGAGTGTGAATTTCAATCACGTACCCTAGTGAGGTCCACGAGTCATTTCCTGCAACATCTCACATGCGTTATACGTGCAGGAAATGACGTGGAACTTCCACAAGTAAGAGCCAAAGTAGTCCCATATATTCTCCCGACTGGATGAGCTATGAATAGTCTTAGATACGTCGGACAGCAAATTCAGGTCTGTTTATCCTACCCTTTTGTATTAATTTCAGCAATGAAAACATCACACAAGTACGGTAAAATGACGCTGCGTACGCCATGCAGTACTGTATCCTGGTAGCTTTTAAAAGTAGGGTTTCAACGTCATAATTTGAGACAGAGCCTCGTAGTTTGATCGATATACGGTTGTCACTGCTCATTGTATCCTACCGCTGGGATTCTCCATTTTCTCTTACACGTGTTTGTTTCACATGCCTACTTCGCTCCACTCTGTGTTTACAGACATCACACCGGTATGTTTATTTCGGAAAATACCGTGTTACCCACTTGGGAAGATACGTAAAAAATTAACTCGGAAGGTCGCAGTGCTGCGTCAGTGAATAACAATTTCCAAAGAAAAGTATATTCGTCCTTGGTAATGTGTGCATGTTATGACGTGCAGAACCGTGAGACGGAAAATGTACATATTTCGATCCCTAGAACTCCATAGAGCGTTAAAATTTAAGATTACTTACTCAGAGAAACTTAGGCGGTTAACAAAATGGCTAAACAGACCGAGGCACTCTGACGTGCATTTTTGAGCAGGTCTCCGCTAAATGTTAGAATTTCAGTAGGCCCTTACAGAATTGTTGGTACATTTGATTAATTCTACGTTGCTTCTGAAGTTAACAGCGGATTATTCACGAGAAAGGCTGTCTTAATTTGGATGTGATCCACCCTGTCCAAATGTATTAACATCTTTATTTTCATGAACCAAATAAATTCTGATTGCAGTCCACAAATTTGCAATAAGATTACAGGTTCCATTCGCTAAGTATTGTGCATTATTGAAATTCCTAAATCTGGCTCGTGTAGCTCTTAATTGTTCGACAGACACCCCCATCCCCAAGAAAGCCCAACGATTCGACAACCATAACTGTCACGTACTTACTGAAAAAAGGAGCTTACTAAATACAAGACCTAACAGGGCGAACTGCGTCGCTTGAATTTAAAACATCCCCACACGAACGATAAAAATAGCCCATATTCAAGTGCCTGTAGCCCGTATGACACCCTTTAAAACTATAAGTAACGCGTCCAAAGTGAAATGTAACGTTACACACATAAACGCAAAGCAATCCCCTTGGAAGTGGGCACACTACTCCTTTTCATGGCCGAAATTTCACTTTGGCAATAAGGTTTCTCATGTACAAAAATCCTGTACGAAACTTAAGCTACAAAGCATAACCAACCTAGTTTCACAAAAGCAACAAAATAACGCCTTTATAAAATTTTGGCCCTAAAAAGGGCCGTTTTTTCGAGAGTAGAATTAGCCTCCAAAACCGTAAAGTGTGCGTCCCTGTCTTTTCAGAGCATATACAACATCCATAGCAGTAACAGTCTTCCTCTTAGCATGTTCGGTATAAGTAACAGCATCACGAATTACGTTCTCCAAGAATACTTTCAGAACACCACGCGTCTCTTCGTAGATCAAGCCTGATATACGCTTCACTCCACCTCTGCGTGCCAAGCGCCTGATCGCAGGCTTCGTTATGCCTTGGATATTATCGCGCAGAACCTTCCTATGCCGCTTGGCACCACCTTTTCCCAGGCCCTTTCCTCCCTTGCCACGACCAGTCATACTTCTGCGGTCTGTAGACACGGAAAAGTGAATAACGAAAAATTCCTACAATGGCCCTTCTTATACCTGCTTCCAGTACCATCCGACCAATAGCAATGCGTGGAAGGTGTGGCGAACAAGCAAAGCGTAGTAGGCGTGGCCAACTGTAATAAAAACCCGTGTTTTGGGGCTAGAACGGTATCTGTGGTACGTACTACTAGCAAGATGGCACGCACGAAGCAAACTGCGAGGAAATCTACTGGTGGCAAGGCTCCCAGAAAACAACTTGCTACTAAAGCGGCACGTAAGAGTGCTCCAGCAACGGGCGGTGTGAAGAAGCCTCATCGTTACAGACCTGGTACTGTAGCTCTGCGTGAGATTCGTCGCTACCAAAAGAGTACTGAATTGCTAATAAGGAAATTGCCTTTCCAGCGTCTGGTTAGGGAGATTGCTCAGGACTTCAAAACCGATCTTCGTTTTCAGAGTTCAGCAGTAATGGCTTTGCAAGAGGCTAGTGAGGCTTACTTGGTGGGTCTCTTCGAGGATACAAATCTGTGTGCCATCCACGCCAAACGAGTCACAATCATGCCCAAGGATATTCAATTGGCAAGGCGCATTCGGGGCGAGAGAGCATAAACATTTCATACAGAACAACGGCCCTTTTCAGGGCCCACGTGGCTCTTGAAGGGGTAATGGAGTTCCGCGCAAGTGCAAATTTGTCACGGTTTAGGCTGATTCTACACGACCGTTTGAAACGCTAGCTGTTAAGCGCTTTTATGTATTATCTACACAGTAGCGTTCCAACCGCGTCGGTTCCTCTGCACGTTCAACAGCGTGTTTTGGTAGTCCGCTAGGTTTCAAAAATGGACACTTCAGATCCGGTGTGTTGCGGGGCTTTTATTGTTGGAGAATGTAGAAGGGACTAAAGAAATTAGTCGAAAGGAACAATGGGCTCATCCTACGCTATCACTTCGTCTCATTAGGTCAATTTTCATACTTCAACAACAGCAGAATATATCCAGAGGAATTCTTCTAGTACTGCAGGGTGTCAATTACTTTCGACGAATTGCTTGGTTTAATAGGCGAATGTCTTGCACACAAACTTGCAGCGCTGGGACAGCCGAATGAAACCTCATTGAATAATATCCAAAAGACAGATAGTACCTGCGGTGTATCTAGCTGACCAAGGAAGTTGATGGATATTGTGTCACTAGCATTGTGAACACATTACGAGAGGACGTTATAATTGGTCCTCATGTTGAAATAGAAGCAGTTGAAGGCGACTATCATGACGCTGTTTTTAGGATTTCAAATTCAGTAGTCGAGGATAGCAGCCGACTGTCTAAATTACCTGACGAGTTAACGGATAATTTAAATAGTGAGGAGAGGGTTTCCCTTATCAAAATTTAAAGAATATAATGACGTGTTTCATCTACTAGGAGATAAACTGACCTTCACTACAGCAGCAGAACGTACTATTCGCACTCCAACAATAGACCCAACACGTGGGATAAATACAAAACCTTATAGGATCCCCGAAATTCACAGGATGAAGTTCAGACACAAACAGAGCAAATGTTACGTGATGTCATAATTGTACCTAGCAATAGACCATGGAATTCAGCAATTTTAGTTGCCCTAACAAAGAAGATGCTTCGGGTAGGAAGAAATGGAGGATTGCTGTAGATTTCACGAAACTCAATGATGTCACAATCGGTGACAGTTTTCTTAAACCCGTCATATCGGAAATTCTCGATGCGTTAGGCAAATCAGAATATTTCTCTACAGTATACTGTGCAAGTGGATTCCTTCAAGTCCCTGTAAAACATGAGGACCAAGCAAAAACCGCGTTTAGCACTAGAGAAGGACATTTTCAGTATAAACGAATGCCGTTTGGTTTAAAAGGAGCTCCCGCAACTTTTCAAAGATTAATGACCACCGTGCTGAGTGGCATTCAAGGAATCGGATGTCTGGTTTATCTAGACGATATAATTGTGTTTGGAGAGAACCTAGGGGTACATAATGAGAGACTCCGAGAAGTTTTTGACAGAATGAGAAAGTTTAATCTGAAATTATAACCAGACAAATGCGAATTCTTGAGGAAGGAAGTTTCATATCTAAGTCATGCTATAGGAGAGGCTGGCGTAAAGCCTGAAGAAAAGAGAATAGAAGCTGTAAGAGATTACTACGAACCTAAGACCACCAGAGAGCTGAAAGGTTTCTTATGTCTAGCAGGATACTATAGAAAGTTCATACCAAATTTACTACGCAAGATTAAAGACAAACGAAATCAATGGATGTAAAATAATTAACTCTTATCACAGAGTGTGCAAACAAAATAATCCAGTGCATATATCATAATTGTATGAAGAATGTGAAGTTGAAATGCTACAATCAGTTACGACGATACCGTCCATTTGTTCCCAAAGGATCGCAGAGATTAACCAAACTATATGGACTCAGATAATAACGAATGGTTGTATATGCCCCACGCCCAGATGTACTCACTGTTTTATGTTCAAAGCAAGAACCCTCAGACATTGAGATTGTGGAAGCAGGAAAATTAATACTTCACAATGCATGTAAGGCTTACGAAGCAAGAGTTCTCATTCAAGCCCAAACGATTATGGCCTTTAATAACACTGAGAAAGACGTTATTCCTCCCTTATCCCTTGAATATGACTGTTGCACATCCGAGGGAAAACCTGCTAAATTAAAAGATTTTCATTTGGAATTGCCATTGAAAAACACAGTAAATCGTTTAGAAGACTTAAGATTAGCCAGTCACACGGTCGAAGAAATAGACAAACTCATCTCTGAACAAGAATGGAAAATTAAGCAACCAAACTTTGATTTTCAGCTATCCTTCTTGTCATATGTAGGCATGGTTACCACCAGCTTTGTCATGATTATTCTGTTATTGCTGTAGTTGCAAATGTTGTAAGAGAGGATTCCCAATTTTTTCCAAGTGGTGGAAAGACAATAATCCATGCACCACTATAATCATTAAGCCTAAAATAATAAACTTTGTGCCTTCATCCAGGAAAAGTTTAAGAATTCCAAACTCTAGAGCAAGTAGCTTGCGAAAGCCTTCAAAAGAAGGTGCAATAGAAGAAACTGAACTAGTGTCACTGAAGGCACGTAGTGAGCAAATGATTCCGTCTGGTAAAAGATAATGTACATCCAGCACATCATAAGTATAGGAGAATACCATTGTAACTGTGTATGTATAATATGGGAATTTATTATGCATGAAGTAATCAATGCAAATGTAGTTTGTCATAATGTGCAATTTGCTAAGGATAATTGGATAAGGATAAGGATAATTGCCAAATATTCTTTATTGACGTGTACATAGAAATGGTTGAATCTGCTAATTTTGCTTAAAATAAGCACTCTTATTGCTTATTTTTATAGGGGGAGGTGTCACACATGACTAATTTACATTGAAGTTTCAGTACATCCGGGATAATTTCAATTTATTGTCAGCACCAAGTCTTGCATCATACAAGAAAGTAGTAACACTTGAGCTGACGACCGCTTCGACATATAAGGAGATTAGTCTTTAATTTCGGATGAGTTATACGTGATAATTTGAATGTTTCAAAGGGCTAAACAAGTATATGACGTCAGTATGACGCATGGGTCCAAGTGTAAGGCTCAGATAATAATTAGATTTTTAACCAATGGCGACACTTAGCCACACCCAAGATTGCCTTGTGATTTTTCACACGACACCTTTCCCCTATATAAGGTAATGTAACTGTTTATCGCTCAAGCCCACAGCCATGGATTCGGACACGTCCGAACCCGCTGTCTCATCCGAGACAGCCAATAGGCGAATGTCTAGTGACATGTCAGGGCCTCTTAGCGACATGCCAGATGACGCCACTCTGCACGCCCAGGTGGCCAACACCTGCCAGCCGGCAGGAGAGCGTCCTAACAAGACGCCCATTTTTATTTCAGGTGTTCGTGACACCCGTGCCTTCCTGGCCTGGTTGCGGGCATCCTGCCCTGACGGCCCAATTCAAGAGCGAGAAGTTGATGGTCGTCCCATCAACAGCTGACGGGTTGCAAGCCGCTGTCAGCGCACTGCAGTCCTTCGATGGGAAGGAGGGTGTGAGTTTCCACACCTTCACGCCCCCGGAGGACCGCTGTGTGCGGCTTCTGGTAAAGAACCTGGGTAGGGGTATGCCTGAGAGCGTCGCCCGGAAAGAGCTGGAATCCCTGAACATTCGTGTCCAGGGCGTAACACAGCTGCGTTCCGGCCGTCGCGGCCAGGATTCCGCCAAGGACAGTCCTCCCACCCCACTTCACTGTATCAGTGGCGCGAGGTCCTGAGGTGTCAAAAGTGCAATCTGTCACCGAACTCTGTGGCTTGCGAGTGTCGGTGGAATCGTACGTGGCCTCGAAAGGCCCATTGCAATGCAAGCGCTGCCAGCGCTTTGGACACACGCAGGGAAACTGCGGTTACGCACCACGGTGCGTCGCGTGTGGGGGCTACCACCACTCCGGTGGTTGCTCTACCCCGCGAAAATAGCCGCACTGCTGTGGCTGCGGGGGAAACCACACGGCGAACTACCGGGGCCGTGTGAAGATGAAAGAGGCGAAGGGCTCGCTTGCAAAGCAGGCGCCCGAACGTGGCCGAAAGAGTGCCGCCACAGCCCACCTTACCGCTCCGAAAGAAGAGCGGACCGGGCCCTTTGCCGAGCAGGTGGGCCTGGGCGAGGGGTGGAATCACGTTTTTCGAGGGGGCGTGTTGTCAAGGCCACAAACCTCTATTCCAAATTCCCCTTCCCAGCCGGTCACGGAATCTTCCGAGAAGCCTAAAGTGACCGCCACCAGGAAGACGACCAGGCCTCAGAAGTCTGAGCCCAAAACCACAGCAGCCCCTAAGCTGGTTAGTGGAAAGTCTAAGAAGAAAACAGCCACGGTGTCAAAACCGCGGCCGCTAAACCTCACTGCCCCCAACCTGGTGGTCCCAAACCGTATTTTCACCTCCCCACTCGAGGAAATTTCTGATCTCCTCGGTCACGTTCCCCTACATACAGGTGTGGAGCTGACTCGTCGGCTTCTCACATCCATCTCCTCCCGTCCCCTAGGGGCAGCCCGCCCTCGGGCTGTCCTGAAGACCGTCATTATCTTTGAGGCCGAATGTGGCAGCAAGCCCTACGAGGACGGAGCAAGCTAAACCCCTGCGCCTCGTCTGCTGGAACGCGAACGGAGTGCGCGGCAGGAAGCTTGAACTGGAACATTTTCTCAACCAGCACGGTGTCGATATTTGTCTCTTAAGTGAGACATTCCTCAACCATGGTCAAGCCTTCCGGCTTGCCAATTATGTCTGCCACCGCACAGACAGACCGACAGTAAGGGGCGGTACAGCCATCCTGGTCCGCCGTGGTATAGCCCAACACTCAGCGCCCATTTCGGGCCTGACCCACTTGGAGGCTACTGACATCCTGGTCACAATGGCCGGCAAACCGATGAAAATCCTTGCGGCTTAGCTCTCCCCTTCCCACCCACTGTTCGGAGCGGTCCTGTCTTCCTGTTTCGGGGAGGAGAATGCCGGTCTTGATGGCCGGGGCCCTCTACGCCAAACACGTGGATTGGAACTCGCGGCTGAGCACAAGACGGGGGAAACTCCTGCGTGATTATGCCGACGGGAACTCCTGTCTGATCTTTGGAACGGGTGCCCCAATCACTAAACCATACAACCCCTTGGCTACTCCCGATTTCTTGGACATCGTGATAAACAAGAACCTCACATTCCCGGTGTATCTGACTTCGTGCTCTGCGCTAAGCTCAGACCACCTCCCGGTACTCATTGACACTACGTGTCGCTCATCCTTCCAGCACTCACCGGATCGCCATGATTTCAGGCGCACTGACTTCCAAACTCACTTGGGAGATCAAATTCCGTTCGGTCCGGAATTACACGACGGGATGGCAATTGACACGTACGATGACAACTTCTCCGGCGCCGTCCTGAGTGCTCTGGCGGCATCCACTCCCAAACGTCGCCCGCGTGCCGACCCACGGCCTCCGAAACCGGCTAGCATTCAGGACGAAATACGCCTGAAGAATCGGCTGCGGAGGCAGTGGCAGGTCACCAGGGACCCCACTCTGAGAACCGAAGTTAACCGCATGCAGAAGTCAGTGACCCGCCGGCTCAACGAGTGGAGGAACAACCAGTGGAGTGCCACACTCGAATCCCTCGATCCCGAAGACCAGTCGCTGTGGAGGATGGCCCAGCGGGTGATGAGAAATCCTACTTTGTCTCCCCCATGGTCACCCCGGGGAATCGCTCTCTCAGACTCTGAGAAAGCCGAAGCTCTTCCTGACACTCTGGAGACTCAGTTTCACCCGGTGGCCGACTCTTCGGTCCCGGCAGTTATTGAGATGGTTGACGTGGCGCTGAGGTACTTTCAGACGTCTGCCAGCGATCCCAAGTTAAGCAACTCTGACGAGGTTCACGAAGCCATCAGGGGTCTCAAGGTCGGCAAGGCTCCTCGCCGAAACGGTATACCGAACAGAACCTTGAAGCATCTTCCCCAGCGAGCGGTATCCCTCCTTTTCCGGATTTTCAATTGAATTCTCCTCACCCATCACTTACCTTCGTTGTGGAAGCACGCTCGTGTGACCTCTATCCTTAAGTCGGGGAAAGATCCGGTACTACCATTATCCTATCGACCCATTAGTCTGTTGGACTCGACTGGTAAGCTATTTGAAAAGATCCTGCTAGCTGGGATCTTACATGAAGTAAGCGAGAGCGGTCTAATGCGAGACGAGCAGTTTGGGTTCAAACCCAGGCATAGCACGTCCTTGCAGCTGGCCCGCCTCGTTTAAAGAATAACCAGGAACTTCGGTGAAAAGAGGCTAACAGGCGCAGTTTTCCTCGACGTGGCCAACGTCTTCGATACCGTCTGGATCAATGGGCTCCTTTACAAGCTAACACTCCTCAACTTCCCGTCCTACATAGTCTATACTATCTCATCATACCTCCGGGACCGGATGTTCGAAGCGTCCTTCCAGACGGCCACGTCATCTCGTCGTGGCATGAAGGCTGGCGTGGCTCAGGTTGGATTGATGTCCCCTGTCCTCTTCATTCTGTATGTCAACGACATTCCCTCACCCTTGCACCACGTCGAGTTAGCTCTCTACGCGGATGACACGGCCATCATAGCCACGTCCCGCAAGCCGACGCTGCTCGTCAGCTACCTGGAGTCATACTTCAACGACCTTCAACGGTGGTTGAGTGAATGGAAAATTGCCATTAAGGTTTCCAAGAGCACCGCGATCGTCTTCGCGCGTGCTGGACGGCACTTCATTCAACCCCGACCAGTAACACTCTTCGGGGAACTAATCGAATGGGTCGACAGAACTCGTTATCTGGGGTAACCCTAGATACACGACTTACCTGGTCGCCTCATATCGAACAGGTAAGGGGTTGTATGGGTTAGTGGTTCGGGTATCCGGTCCAAAGATCAGACAGGAGTTTCCGTCGATATAATCACGCAGGTGTTTCCCCCATCTTGTGCTCAGCCGCGAGTTCCAATCCACGTGTTTGGAGTTGAGGTCGCCGGCCATCAAGACCGACATTCCCCCGCCGAAACAGGCGGACAGGTCCGCCCCGATCAGTGGGCGGGAAGGGGAGAGGTAAGCTGCAAGGATTTTCAACGGATCACATAAATTCCGAAAATAAGTTAAATATTAAAATATCGTGTAAAAAACCAACTTGATACACAACTTATTCTTAGCATATTTCGTCAACCTCTACATGTTTTGGACGTATCCAGGCCCATCATCAGGAGGTACAACCATATGTATACAAAATTTAATACTTATTATTCTTTTTAGATGACTGCTGTCCTACTTCCAACCCAACCAGAACAACAGACACTCATCTAGAAAGAATAATAAGTACCAACTGTTGTACACATTCAGTTGTACCTCTTGATGATGGCCCTAGATACGCCCGAAACATGTACAAGCTGACGAAATGTACTAAGTTTAAGTTGTACATCAAGTTGATATTTCTTTACATGATTGTATCGAGATGCACGGTCAACAAAACATTAAAAAAATAATTTGAAATATGGTTGATAGAATTTTTACTTGCAATAATTATAGCAGGAAATTAAAAATGCATGGGTTCGTTGGAATAGAGTATTTTTAATCTGCCAAGAGAATGAGCACATATTTTATGGTTAGAGGCAATATGGGAATTGAGGGAATAGCAATGAAATTGAATGGATTTTTAGTGAAATTGAACGAAAATTGTTGAATGAGTTAAACCATTAAAACTTTAAATTAAAAATTAATCAACTAAATAAAATAATTAAACATATGCATAAGAAAACAATTAATAAAAACCGTTATTTGTATAAAAGTATGTTTTTTCCCTTTCAGGTAAGCGCGACTTTCGCTCAGCCTCCCTGCAATAAGATGAAGAACTCCTCTGATCCTGTTTCATCAGAGCACTTTATTTCTTTAGCAACATCGTATTTGCAGAAAGAATATAAATAATTTTGTATTATGGCTAAAGATTACGCTGCGGAAATGAAAAGATTGACACCAGACCAACTTATTTTTGCCGATCGAGTAATAACAGAAACATTGGTGGAAGTACAAATGGGTAAATTGACCAGATGGACTTCTCTCTCCACCCTTTCCTATGATGAGAGTGATGATACAAGTACCAATAATTAACTTTCATAAAGCATAACAACACTTTGCCATAATCAAACACTCTTAATGTTTTTTCCCTATACATACCGTGCATATTCATACCATCAAAATTTATTTGTTTACCAACTGATGCACATTTGGAGCTGTTTAATGTAAATTTACTTAAAATTTAAAATTTTTGCAAGACAATTCAACTGTGCATCAGTTAGTAAACAAATAAACTATGATATTCCTAATGTTATTCTGATTCGAAATGGTCTAAAGTATAAAACCAATTTTATAATAAATGTGCTCTTATTTGAGTATAGTTATTCAACCCCTTTATTATCGGTGCGTAATTTTTTATTCTGATTTTCCCTAATGATTGGTGAAATATGCTCATAGAAATCTCGTATCCTCGATGCTTCTGCCTGTTGCTAAGTATCTCACTGTAGCAATAAGTCTCCGTTTTGGTGAGACTGCCGCCCTCAAGTGTATATTCTTCGATTGAATGCAAGGCGACACTTTAGTCAACATGTTAAATGTCAGTTCATTCATTCTCAAATAGTTCATAATTTTCAACATCCGTTTCTAGCAATTCATTCAGCAGACGAGCATAGCATGGTATATTCCTTTCAAATACCACTTCTTACTCCACATTTTACGTTTCCTTTTCGGGTAATATTATGGCCAATGTGGCTAGAAAACAGAAAACGACAGCCTTGCTTTTATCCACCATAGTCACACGCACAAGAAGACACACAGAAATGACAAACCGGATGGGAAACCTGTGCTATGCCAGAGAACATTCAGTTCAGTTTTTCGTGCAGTTTTTTACACAGTTAAACTGCACAGTTTAACTTAGCGTGTATGGGGCTGTTTTAGGCCCTCCTTATGTAAACACTGACTCCGAAAACACGCGGGGGGGGGGACAAAAAGTGAGACACAATAATCAAACCAAGAAGCACTATTTACAAGGCGACACATCTGTAGTACTGTTGTAAATCCCAGCCGAATGCTACTATAAGTCAGCATAAACTACACACACCGGAAAGTTTTCTAACTTCGTAATTCTACGATAAGTTAGGAGATGGGTAAATGTTTGGGCTGATCGTCAACCAAAGTGGGTTACACAAGAAATGGGATGTGCTTATGTAGACCCAATATAGCAACTCCAGCCATGTGTTTTACTTTCCTATATTCCATTACAGTGTCCTATTTGATGCAATTAATGTAGTTTCTCTGGTCTTATTCTATGGTATTGTTCTACTGACACTCCCATAATCCAGTCTTTTAAAACTTAAAAATCAATATTCTTATAATTTATTGTATCTTCCATAACATGTTTTTAATTTACGTTATCCGGAAATTGCGCAAGCGCAAACCTGTCATGGTTTAAGGCATGTTACTGAGCGCTGATTCCGTCGAACGAATTGTGGGATTGGACGTAAAAGTCGCGGCCCTTGGAAAGGCTGAAAAGTAACCATATACAATTTTAGTACTGGTATTCTTGTGCTGATATTTCCAAGAACGTGGGGATAGAACCTTACTACTCGAACACCCGAGTGCAAGATAGACTCCATGTAAATTCTTATCCCACACGCGATCGTGCATGTGTTATTATAAGAAATTTCCCTTAATTGTACTGTGTTATTTTATATGATTTCATTTAACAGATAAGTACTCTGGTTATCCGGAGATTTATTTGACGATACTAAATGGGTAGAGCATTTCTAGCGTGTAATGATGGCTTATCAAACACGTTTGACCATGCAGCGGGAATTTGTTCACCGGAACATTATTCAGCCAAAATAAAAAAACCGTAACGTGACACAAATTGCGATACGAAGAACGCCATTTTTTAAATGTTTTATTGCATTTTGCAATCAGCGGCGTGGTTTCTTTTATTTGGCTCCAGTTTGAGGATTGTCTAGTGTTTTTTTCCTGCTCGCGTCTAGGCAAGTTAGTTCAAACGAATGCAGCGAAAACACCGGGAACGAAAGTGTCTGGAGAATGGTTTGTCTTGTTTCAACCAACCGACCTCAAAGTGCTGAGGGCGAAGACAGCACAAGTCGACGTTCGTCAGTCTTTTTAGTCATTCCTGTCTTAACCGCATCGATAGACTCAGCAACAGACACTTTGAACTATAAATGGGAACGGTCTTTTTTTTCATTTGCCATTCCATTATAAGCTAAATTTTTACGCTCTGAATTCCCGCCACAAACAACTATGTGGCTGGAGCTGTGTGTACCCAGTGTCACAACATTGTGAGGACTAACGATTTTCAAGTCACCTTACGTCAGACAAAAGCCGTCTTGTTTCATAACACGGTTTAGCTCCTTTCGAACTATAAACTGCAGGTTTCAAACTATTTAAATGTTCACGTCGATACCAAAATATTTCAATGCTACGGACAAACTAGTATTCCAGAAAATAAAAAACTTTCATGTTGAAACAGTTACGAAGAAATTTGGAATGATAATAAACAAACAAAAAAGGCTTCCCATACTTAACCTTTTAAAGACTAGCCAAGCCAAGCCAAGCCAAGCCAAGCCAAGCCAAGCCAAGCCAAAGTGTGAACTGGGGGCGAAGACTTGCGCGAAGCGCAAGTCGACGTCCCCCTGTCTGTTAGCCATTCCTGCGTTTGACCGCATCGCTGGGCTCTATAACAGACACCTAACTCTAACAGGGGAATACGCTAACGCTAACGATTTTGAAGTCAGGCTGAGGGCCTTGAGTAGTTTTGCCAAAGACTAGTGCCTATGTGGCGTAAACTAATTAGGGGGGGATAAACGTTGGTCGGTTGGCTGTCTGGGTTCCGAGCCCAGACTGGCTCCTTCGCAAAAACGAATTTGTCAGGCGCTTAGGTGAAGCCACCGCGCCTGGGGAGGGGAGTGCGGGCCGTGCCCCGACTTAACATCATGTACCCTGGCATTTACCTTACTTTTAAAGACTAAACGTAATCTGCTTTATATAAGTAATCAGTCCGTACCGCGCTGTAAACGCTTTCCACCACGGTTATAAAAACCAATCAGTTAATTACGTATACAGCAAAAGTCGCTGTCTGTTCTGAGATACGTACAAAGCACTCAACGCAAAGCAAGCACCATGTAGAATTTTTGAATATTAAACTTGATGGTACGTAAAGAAATTGCTAGGCTTTAAAAGGTTAAAAGATTCCCTTGGTTCGGTTGGTTGGCTTGGGTGACGCTGCTGTTTGTTGTCTTTCATCAGGGTGGCTGCGTATGATGTGATTTGGTTTATGAGTTTGGAGGAGACAGTTCGTCCTGCCGTGTCCTTGGGTGGAGTTTGCGGGGTTTTGTGGCAAAGAATTTCGTCCTTGGCCAACTTGCAGCCTCGATAGCTGAATATGGATTGTCTCCTGGTAACTTGGAATTGCATCAGTTAAGTGACGAGTTGTGTTGCACTTTTCTGCCCATTCTATATGGCGGTGTCCACCTCCGCACAATTAGTAGCGTGGAGGTTACTTGCAGTTTGCCCAAATATGGCGAAACTGCTGGCAGTTATAGCATTGTGTTAGCCCTGTATGCCTCCACTTGCTAATTATTTGGTTTTGTTGTGTAAGTCTGAAAATTTGCTGTGTATTTTCGTCCCGTTCTAGCGTGATAAGAGCGGTAGGGCCTACGCCTGACGACCTCCCTCTGATTGTTGACAAGTGGTGCTCATTTGTCTCACGTTGTATCCTTTTGCCAACAGCTTGTTAGCAATATATTCTGCGGGAGTTTCACCTGGGAGTTAGCATATAACCGCTTTTATCGGGTTTTTTTTTCTGATTTGGGTGTAGTAGTGTTTGGTTTAGGTAATTTTTTATTGTTAAGTAATCTCAGATGTTCTTTGTTGTTAGCCTAATTCTGTTTCTGGTATTGCGGAAGTTGAAACCCCTTTCAGTTTGGTTTTAATCTCTTTTGAGCCTCGATGATGTTGATGCTGGTGATTAGTACAGTAGTGGGTGGCCGTCCTGTGCCATTTGGTGTGTGCTGGATTTTTTCCTCCCTTCATCTCCCCTGTTATCTTCCGTGTTCATGCCCACGGATTTCAGCAGGTTGTAGTAGTTTCGTATGAGAACAAATTGTTGGCTGGGATATAAGTAAATGTTTCTCATCTGTGATATTTCTCTCCCTCCTTTTTCATCTTGAAACCCGTCGATGTCATCGGTGGAGGCTTTTGTACAAGGGGGTCTGTTTTTGGGGGAGTTTCTGTTTTTCTCCCCACGCTTATTTGGAGTATCCTTTTAGGTTGGTTATTGTGAGACCGTACACACTATACAGGGTGCTAAAAAGCCGTTTCCCTCGGAGTATCACACAACGTGTCGCCCCGTCTTCTTGGGCCGTGTTGACAATTCTGGACCATTCTTCGTTTTGGCCTACTTATGTTGTTGTGCAGGAAGCTAGGCTGACGATGCCTCTAAGTGGTTTCAGAACACGTTGACTTACCTCATTTGCTTCCGAAGCTTCTGCAACTACGTCTTTCGACTCAATACGTAGAGAATAATATTATTTTTTTCAAAACTCTTCTTATTCCGGCTTCAAAACCAAAGTGCCGTTAGACATTCCTGAGTTTCACTGCATTGCTAGGGTCTGTACCAAACACATCACCTAACTGAGGAATATGCTTACACTGTCAGAGTCAGAGTCAGTGTTACATTACGGTTGGCGGACAGCCAACCAGTTCTTCTTGGTGCCGAAACCCACTTGGGCTCGTGACCAGATTGAGTATGGGTTGGTCTGATATTTTTGGTTCTTTTGACTTGATACGCCTCCCTGACAGGGGGAGGTCTGGTCGTTTTGTTGTGTCACAGTCTGTGTCTGGGAATTTTTGTTTACATTTAATTAATTAAATTTATTAGAATACTTTAGACATACATATAAGTTATTCACATGCCTTTATCCGTCCAGGCTTTGTTCAGCAGATCATGCTTTTGTTTCACTGTGGCAGTTCATAAACTTGTTGAGAAAAAATGGGAATACAACGAAGCAGTGCATCAGCTCTTTATAGACTTCGAGAAAGCTTATGATTTAATTAGGAGGGAAAACTTATATAATATTCTCATAGAGTTTGGTGTCCCTAGGAAACTGGTAAGGCTAATAAAAATGTGTCTTGACTGAAACATATAGCAGAGTCCGCGTAGGCAAGAATTTGTCTGACAGGTTTCCTGTTAGGAATGTTTTGAAACAAGGAGATGCTCTATCGCCATTTTTTTTTCAACTTTACTTTAGAGTGGGCCATTAGGAGTGTTCAGGTACACCAGGACGGTTTGAAACTGAATGGTACACATCAGCTTCTGGCTTATGACGATGATGTTAATATATTGGGAGGAAGCAGATGTGCGGTAAAATAAAACGCAGAAGCTTTAGTAGTAGCTGCTAAGGAGTTTGGACTAAAGTAAATGCTGATAAAACTAAGCACTGTACATGGTTATGTCTCGAGATCAGCATGCAGGGCGAACTCACAGCATGAAGAATGATAATAGTTCATCCGAAAGGGTGGATGAGTTAAAATATCCGGTAACAACTTTAACAAATCAAAATTGGATTCAGGAAGAAATTAAGAGCAGATTGAAGTCAGGGAATGCTTGCTATCATTCGGTGCAGAATCTTTTGCCTTCCAGTTTGCTATCCAAAAATTTTAAGATTAAGATATATAGAACTATAATTTTGCATGTTGTTTTGTGTGGGTGTGAAACTTGGTCGCTGACATTATGATAGGAACGTAGGCTGAGGGTGTTTGAGAATAGGGTGTTGAGGAGAATATTTGGGCCTAAGAGGGACGAGGTAACAGGGGAATGGAGAAAATTGCATAATGAGAAGCTGAATAATCTGTACTCCTCACCCAATATTGTGCGGGTGATAAAATCAAGAAGAATGAGATGGGCGGGGCATGTAGCGCGTTTAGGAGAGGGGAGAGGTGTGTACAGGGAAAACCTGAGGGAAGGAGATCACTGGGGAGACCCAGGCCTAGATGGGAGGTTAATATTAGGATGGATCTTCGGGAAGTGGGATGTGGGTGTGTGGACTGGATGGAGCAAGCTCAGGATAGGGACGAGTAGGTGCGCTTGTGAGTGCGGTGATGAACGTTCAGGTTCCATAAAATGCGGAGAATTTCTTGACTAGCTGCAGACCAGTTAGCTTCCCAAGAAGGACTCTGCTCCATGGAGTAAATAAGAAAGTTCATAAACTTGAGCGATCATAAGCCTGACAGCCGTCAACCTTAAGCTCTTTATATTTCCTGTGTGAGGCTTAGTCTTGTCCAAAGTTACGAACACTTTTATTGCCATGGTTTTGGATGGCTTCTGCCCGTCGCCTGTATAATTATGTAATAAAAACATAAACATATGGGTTTTCGAACACTATATGTAAATCACTGGTCGGTGTGCACGTTGAAATGCTTCCAATAGTGAACTGACGTGCCTCCTCAGCCGGTTCTTCAGATACCTTGGAGTGTGAAGTGGTGGGGAGTGTGGTATCCGCCAGGTTTGTTGTGTTAGCTTTGTTAGCCACGGCTTTGACACACGTGGCTGCACTCTTTTTTGGATTTACCGTATCCAGCTTAGGGGCTGCTGCAGGTTTAGATTCAAGCCTCTTTAGCTTGGGCGTCTTCATGTGAGTGGTCACTTTGGCTGCTTGGGATCCTCCGTGACGGCTCAAGATTGGGGTTAGGGATGGGGGATGTGGATTTAAAAACACGCCACCTTCGGACGTGTTTCCGACAGAGATGTGAGGGTGGAGAATCAGAGGGAGATGCAGAGATCGAGTTAGCAGAGGACATTGGTACATTTCAGTGTGTTCATTCAACAGCATTGGAGCGGCCTGCCTGCTGTGAAGAAGGTGAAGAAGGAGCAGAAGCGAGAGGAAGGAAAGCTCTTGCTGTGAACAGGGAGCAGAGGTAAGAGGAAGGCGAGCTCCTTCTAGGCGCAATGCGGAGGCAGGAAGAATTAGACTTCATTAAGGCTATTGTCAGCATGGAGCTTTCCCCAGTTCTCTTTCGGGAGCTGAGGAGGGCGATTGCGGCTGCAAAGAAGAAGGCCCTTGCGGCCACTATACCTAACGCGACGGAGCTGGTGGCGAGGCTCGGACCTCCCTTGACTCAGTGCAGCCCAACGTGTTCAAGAGGAAGGCTGAAGAACCTTCTAACCCAGACTGCACGACTGAGACAGCCAGCCAAGGCGGCGCTTGCTAAGCGGGCTCCTGTCGTGCGCAGCAAGGAGGGTGGTGCACACAGCCCCCCCTTGCCCCGAAGGCGCAGCGGCCGGAGCCGACCGCGTGGTCCGTGGAGGCCGTGTCATTAAGGCTACAAATCCACCCTCTCCCAACCCCACTTCCATTCCAGTCACTCTGAGTACTACTCGGAATGAAGTAGCAACCACCAGGAAGAAGGGCAAGACTGCAAAATCAATGCTCAAATTCAAGGTAGGCCCCAAACAGGCCCTAGCGACTAAAGCAAACAAATCCGCGGAGCCTAGACAGCCTTCGCAAACCACACCCAAGGAACTGTTGGTCCCCACCCGACCCAATCAGTCACCCGTTGAAGAGATCTCTGATCTCCTTGACAAACTCCCCCTCAGTGCATGTGTGGAACTCACTCGCAGACTCCTTATATCCATCCCAACCCTCCCCTTTGGACCAGCACGCACACGGGCTGTACTCAGGATCGTCATCCTATTTGTAGCCGAATATGGCAGCACGACCCAAAAGGACGAAATGGACTAAAGACTTGCGGTTGGCTTCCTGGAATGCTGACGGTGTCCGCGGCAGAAAGCAGCAACTGGATCACTTCCTCGGACAGCACGGCACCGATATATGCCTGTTGACCGAAACACACCTCAGGTCAGGGGAAGTCTTCCGGCCGGCAAACTGTTTGTCACCGCAATGACAGGTTATCCGAAGGAGGCGAAAAAGCAATACTGGTCAGGCGCGGTATAGTTCATCACGCTGTACCCGTCCAGGATCTGCAGCTACCGCTATCGAGGTCATGCTGGCTACAAAACCGGTGAAAATCCTGGCGGCTTACCTGTCACCCACCCTTCCCCTTATTGTCTCGGACCTGTCTGCCTGTCTTGGTGGCGGTCTTCCCGTCCTCATGGCGGGCGACCTGAATGCCAAGCATGAGGAGTGGAATTCTAGGCTGGTCACGAAAAGAGGCAGACTCTTGCGTGATTATGCTGATAAGAATTCATGCCTCAAACAACGGCCGAATACTCCTACCACCGTGCCATATAACCCCTCCGCCACCCCGATGTCCTAGACATCGTTATCACGAGAGACCTCGATTTTCCCAGTGCATCTGACCACGTGCTCCGCACTGAGATCGGATCACTTACCCATACTGATCGACACGTAGTGTCGATCCTCCTTTCTTAGTCCTCCTGACCGCCCGGATTTGAGGAAGACTGACTGGCCCAAATTCCAGGCCTGCCTGGAAGCTGGACTGCCGCCCAACCCTGACCTCCCGAATGAGGGGGCTATTGACGCGTGTGTCAAGGAACTGACAAGCGCTATCTCGAAAGCGCTGGCAGATTCCACTCCCAAGTGTCGCCCACGTACTGACCCACGACCCCCATTACCGGCTCATATCCAGGATGAAATACGCCTGAAGAACCGGTTAAGGAGGCAGTGGCAAATCACGACGGATCCTGCTTTAAAAGCTGAGGTCAACCGACTACAGAGGTCGGTGACCAACCAGCTTAACGAGTGGAGAAACGACCGGTGGAGCAACACGCTACAAAGCCTTGATCCAGAAGACCAGTCGCTGTAGAAGATGACTAGACGAGTGACTAGAATCCCTACTCCTTCACCTCCCTTGGTTACATTAAGGGCCTAGCTCTCTAGGACTCCGAGAAAGCCGAAGCCCTTGCCGACATTCTGGAGGCTCAATTTCATCCGGCGAACACGATCCTTCCGTCCCGGCTGTGATCGAGGTGGTTAATGAGGCGGTGCGGGCATAGTCCTTTTGCGCCCGCAAGTGAGTCCAAACAAACCAACCCCACGGAAGTTCAAGACGCCTTTCGGGGTCTCAACGTAGGCAAGGCACCAGGTCCAAATGGTATTTCCAACAGGGCTCTAAAGCATTTTCCACTAGGCATTGTAACCTTCTTAGTCGTGTTATTTAACGCAATTCTCCGACCTCAGTACTTCCCGGTGGCTTGGAACCACGCACGGGTGTTCTCAATCCTCAAACCTGGAAAGACCCGGCGCGGCACTCATCTTATCGACCCATAAGTCTACTAGACACGATTGACAAACTGTTCGAGAAAATCCTGCTCTCCAGGATTCTCAACGAAGTGAGCAGACGTGGACTACTGCGCGACGAGCAGTTTGGGTTCAGACACAAAAGCAGCATGGGGCTACAGCTCGCCCGCCTTGTAGAAAAAGTATCCAGGAACTTTGGCAAGAAGAGACTAACCGGCGCAGTCTTCCTTGATGTGGCTAAGGCTTTCGATACCGTATGGGTCGCAGGCCTCCTCCACAAACTCACTCACCTAAATTTCCCCTCGTACCTGGTCAAAGTTATATCCTCATTCCTAAATGGGCGGACGTTCGAAGCGTCCTTCCAAACAACCACATCCATCAGTCGTCGCATGCGAGCTGGCGTATCTCAGGGGGGAATTATTTCCCCCGTCCTATTCAGCCTGTATGTGAAAGATATGCCCTCGCCTTCCCGCCACGTCGATCTGGCTCTCTATGCGGACGATACGGTCATCATAGTCACGTCCCGTTAGCCAGCGCTCCTCGTCAAATACCTGGAGACTTATCTCAGCGACGTCGAACGGTGGTTGAGCAAATGGAGAATCGCCATAAATGTCTCGAAGAGCTCCGCGATGCTCTTCGCCAAGACCGGTAAGCGCATCCAGAAACCCCGAGCAACACAGCTCTTCGGGGATCCAATCCAATGGGTCGACGTCGCCCGTTATCTTGGAGTTACCCTTGATAAACGGCTCAACTGGTCGAAGCATATCGACCAGGTGAGGAAGAAAGCGGCACAGAGATTGGGAACGCTTGGATCT
>Ga0268261_10000529_pt1 | contig 24313 bp, 23 predicted proteins | sample TergutNc150P1_FD_190353 | JGI IMG/M metagenome (GOLD analysis project Ga0268261, IMG submission 190353) | Nasutitermes corniger P1 segment gut microbial community from laboratory colony in Florida, USA - Nc150 P1 (SPAdes) (version 2) | ecosystem: Host-associated > Arthropoda: Insects >...
TATAGCTGGCCAGACTTTCGGACTCAGCTATCTTGTCTAAAGACACAAAATGTTTCGCGACATTACATAGGCAATAATGTATTAATATGTGATCCAAGCAGTCATATGTAAAATAATCTAATAACATTACACGTACATAAATATAACTGTTTTGTTTATTAAAAATTGGACTTTTCAGACTAAAACAACTTACCGGCTTTAAGAGGCGTTCTTCATTACCCTTCTTATTTCGAAGGTGCTGTTTGACGCTGCATATTTTGCGATAACTTATGGGACGAAATTTCATGTTTAATTATTTTCGGAAAGAAGTCAAGAATGGTATGGAATGACTGGTATAATGAAGAATGTAAGGAAATGCTTGAAGAACAGAAAAATGCGCGTTTAAAAATGTTGCAAAGGAAAACACGAAAAAACATTGAAGCCTATAAAGAGACTCGTAGGAAAACAAGGAAATTATGTAGGAAAATGAAAAAAGAATATGATGATAGAAAACTGGAAGAAACACAAGAGAAGTAAAAAGGAAATATATTAAAACAATTTTATGAAGGTATCCGCAAGACAAGGACTGGATTCCAACCAAGAACCACAATGTGTAAAAATATACAGGGAGAAATTGTAGGAGAGGAGAAAGATGTATTGGAAGTGTGGGTAACATACTTTAAGGAACTACTGAATCCTAAACTAATATGATAACAGCAGACGAATACAATTACTAGAGTCCAGAAAGTAATATATTGGCACCTACTCTACAAGAAACCTTAGGAGTCATAAGGAACTTGAAGAATAAAGAGCACCTTGGGAAAATTCACTTACCTACGAATTAATTAACCTCTTAAACGCCGAATTAAATTCTATTTGTCATTTGCTAGCATTATTAGGAGCTCACCATATTCTCCACGTTAGCAGGATAAGGGTTAAATATGGAGGCAGGAAACAATGGAACAGAATCCATCAACTAATTACAACAATATGGGATATAGAACAGATGCCCCAAGAGTGGGGCACAGCCATAATATGCCCGATATATAAACAAGGTGACAAGCTAGAGTGTCGTAACTAGCGTGAAGTATCACTCCTGAATGTAACATATAAGATCTTCACAAATTTATTGACCAAGTACATAGAACCAGTGCGGTTTTAGGAAATGTAGGTCTACTACAGACCAGATTTATTTGTCTGAGAATTATTCTGGAGGGAGCACGTGAATATAAGGTAGAGATACATCAACATTATATTGATTATAGAGAAGCATACGACACCATAAATAGGGCCGAACTGGCAGAAATAATGAAAGAGTTTGGAATATCAATGAAGTTAGTAAGATTGGTCAAAATGACGTTAGCTTTCCTTGGATCTTCACCTTAGGAAGGTGAAGATCCAAGGAAAGCTATCACATAGTTTTGAAACAATGATCGGATTGAGACAAGGAGATTTATTATCCACACTTCTATTTAATTTATGTATGGAAAAGATAATAAGAAATGTTAGAATCAACCCAGGCGGAACAGTATACAATAGAACAAGACAATATCTTGCATATGCGGATGATGTAGTAATTCTGGGGAGATCAGAAGAACACATAAAGAAAACATTAGTAGAAATGGCGGCAGTAACCCAGCAAATAGGTCTTCAGACGAATAACACCAAAAAAAATATACGGTAAATGGATAGGTTGGAAATAAAATAAAGGAAATTGAGTTGAACGAAAAGAAATATGAAAAAGTAGAATCTTTCAAATATCTGGGATCAATGATAACAAGTCTTAATGATATAGAAACTGAGATTAAAAGCAAAATTGCTGTTGGCAATAAATGCTATTAAAAACTGGGAACAATATTAAGAAGAAGATCGATATCCCAGTCAATTAAAATTCGCCTTTATAAAACAATTATAAGACCAGTCGTGACATATGGACCAGAGACATGAACTCTGAAAATTAAAATGGGAAAATATTAATGACATGGGAAAGAAAGATATTGAGGAAAATATATGGACCAGCAAATGAGAATGGACAGTGGAGAATTAAATCGAACGACGAAATGATGACCAAATACAAAGCACCAGATATTGTGAACGTAATAATGATACGAACATTGAAATGGCTTGGACACTTGGTTAGAATGAATGCGACCAGGTCTGTAAAGAAGATCATTCAAGGAAAATTAGAAGGACGAAGATGTAGAGGACGACCCAGACTCAGGTGGATAAATGATGTGGAAGACGATCTAAGGAAACTTGGTATGAAACGATGGAGAACGAAAGCATTGGAAAGAGAGGAATGGGCATCAACTATAAAGGAAGACAAGGCCAAACTGAAAGGGTCGTAGTGCTATGAGAAGAAGAAGATACAAAGGAACAATGAGGTTAGTTGTGTCGTCACTCCATAAAAATGAAAAATTATTATAATTCAAGATAAAATTTGTAAGTTATATAATTACACGTTATAAATATCTTTGGATGTGACAGTGGGAATAGCTAAGTGCAGAGGAAAAATATAAAGGATGTGTCTTAGATTCTCCAAGTGGTCTGGTTGGGAAAGTTGAGAAGAGAGCAAGAAAACCATGGATTACAAAGGAAAAGATCAGTACAATGGATGAAAGAAGGAAATGGAAGAATGTCAACACTGAAGAATTCAGGAAGATCTACCGAAGGCTGAGGAACGAATTGAAAAGAGCCACAGAAAATGCCAAAAAGGAATATCTTGAGAACATATTTAAGGAAATTATGGAATTTGAAAAAACAGGGCGTTATTATTTGGTGTACATGAAGATAAAAGAACTAGGCTGTAAGGAGACCCAAGGGATCTAAAATATTGACATCGAAGCCTCCCAAGGGAATAGAATAATAGAGCAAAGTCAAGTGCTGAAAATTTGGGAGATTTGTATTAAAGAAATTCACGATCGACCTAATCGACCGGAAAACCCAGAAGCCGAACCTGAAGAGGAAATAGATGCAGACGAGAAGGGCCCATATATTTTGCGAAGTGAAGTGGAAAAATCCATCAAGGAAATGAGGAATAAGAAGGTTACGGGAGATGATGATGTACCTGGAGACGTGCTCAAATTATTGGAGAAGGGGGTTTGGAAATAATGTCGAAATTGATCAACATCATTTATGAAACTGGAGAGTGGCCCAAGGACTTCACGGAAGTTACAATGATTGCCTTAACGAAGAAGCCACAAGCTACAAAATGCAGCGACTATCGCACAATCAGCGTTATCGCACATACAGGAAAGATAGCAGCAAAAATACTTAGACGAAGGACTGAAAAGAGAATTGAGGATGTATTCGGAGAAGATCAGTTTGGATTTAGAAGAGGAAAAGGAACTAGGGATGTAAATGAGATGCTGAGAATAATATCGGAACGAAACTTGGAGATATGTGAGGAACTGAGTGTTTGCTTCATAGACTGGCAGAAGGCGTTTGACCGAGCGAACTGGACTAAATTAATGCAGATCCTATAGGAAACTGATATTGACTGGCGTGAAAGAAAATTGAATAGCAACTTGTAAATGGTTCAGGGAGTTAACTTACGACTGACCCGAGGGGAGACAAGAAGTGTGAAGATTGGAAGAGGAGTTAGACAAGGATGCTGTCTGTCACCAATTCTGGTCAACTTGTACAGTGAATGCATTACCAAGGAGGCTCTGGAAGTGTTTGGAGACTTCAAAATAGGCGGGCAAATCATTCATACTGTGAAATATGCAGATGAACGTGTGTTGCTGTAATGTGGAAATTGTAATCTAAATTACTTGGCTAAATTCGAATTTGGAAAACAATTTCGCAACTGATTGCAGACACTTAACCCTGGTTTCATTGTGAAATTATTTGTAATATGTAGGAAGTCACAACCGTCTTGCCTCAGTTCTGTCTAAGTCAGCACAGACCTAATTACATCATTCGACACGCTATACGAAGAAACAAGTAAACAAGAGCACGAAAGTTACAGTAATGCAGGAAAACGCTGAAGTAGACATTTCCAAATTATATAATCTCAAGTCGCGATTACATTGTGATTCACGATCTTCAAGAAGATACCGACGTCAAGTGCTATCTGAGAAGAGTCTACACTCACGACATCGCCGAAGCATAGTGTCACTCCTGCTGTTAAAATATGAGTCATTCTGATTATACTAAATTCGATACCTTTATTCGGACAAGCAAAGTCTAAACATAATATTGAAACATGCAAAATTCCGAAGCTATTGAGATTATATAGAAAGCAAGATGATTATCTCTATCAGAATCTAATTGTGAATCATTAATACCAACTTGTATATATGTGTGTATATAGTAACCAAATATATATTTCTAGTCATTAGTCACTGGCGGTTATTGAATTGGACTAATCCCCCTTTCGAATCCCTGTATAACGTTCTGAACTTTGTTCATGTGGCAGCGCTATCCTTTGCAAACCTGCAGTTTAACGACGGCGTCTGTAAAGTAAAATCAAGAGTGACTACACGTCGATCAGGTAACCTAGGCACTACATTACTGGCTAAGGAAGAAGAGGTGCTGCAAGACATGATTGGTAAACTAATTGAAATTGGAAGATGTTATGGAATGGAAATGAATGTGGAAAAAACAAAAGTAATGAGAATTTCAAAATAACAATTCCCAGCAAAAATTATAATAGATCAAATAAACTAGAGAATGTGGTTTATTTTTAAAATATTTGGTTTGCATTTTAACAAATGAAGGAAGAATTACTTGTGAGATTAAATATAGAATTGCTATGGCTAAAGCTGCATTAAACAAGAAGAGGGCTTTTTTTACTAGCACATGGGACTTGGAATTGAGGAAAAGCTAGTGAAGTGCTATATTTGGAGCATAGCTTTATATGGTGCTGAAACTTTGACGCTTTTGGCAGTAGATCAGAAACACTTTCAAAGTTTTGAAATGTGGTGCTGGAGGAGGATTGAAAAGATCAGTTGGAATGAATATGTTAGAATGAAGAATTATTACCTAGAGTCAAAGTGCAGAGGAATAACCTACATAAAATACGTAAATGGAAGGCAAACTGGATTGTTTACATTTTGCGTAGAAACTGCCTTCTACAATGGGTTATTGAATGAAAGATACAAAAGGGAATAGAAGTGAGAGGAAGACGAGGAAAAAGACGTAGGAAGCTGCAGGATGACCATAAAGTAAGGAGAAGATCCTCTTATTAGAAGGAGGAAGCTGTGGATCGAACTATGTTGAGAGCTCTCTTTGGAAGAGGCTTTGGACCTGTCGTAAGACAGACTGCTAAATGAATGAATGAATAAATCTTTAATACTTATTATTTCTTCGTGAGATAAAATTGTTTAATCTGTGTTGAATGATGTTTGATTCATTGATGTGGTGAGTTTAATCTAGCGTGTAGGTGAGAAATGTGTGTGTAAACTACTTCATAAATATAGAAGGGCATTTTATTCGTTATTTTTACATTATGGACCGGATTTATGCACGGAATATATCAAAATGTTGAAAATTAATTTAGAAAGATAATTCCAGTTTCTTTTCAAAGAGGTTTAAAACACTCAATTCAAAATTAATTGCGTAATTCTTTATTGAAATGGAAAATAATATTCATACATTTCACGAATACAGGTTTGGATACGATAAATAGCATAAACAGAAAAAATTTTGTTTTTGGCAAAGTATTTTACAAGCCTAATAAAAAATTAGTGCGTGATTAGCCATGAAGAGTAAAAGTAATTTTAATATTTTTGGGTGATTAATACCTTATAATTTGTAAGATACTTAAAAACATGTTTTCTAATTTTCCAAAAGAAATTCAATGTGGAATGCCGTGTAGGGGAGAAAAATTCTCAATTTTTAGTTTGGGCCACAATTTCTAAATTGATTTGAGGCTCGGTACCGATTATGACAGTAATGTGTTAACAACGTCAACAACAATTACAACAACCTAGTTTGTCTTACATGTTGTGTCAGCTGAGTTCCAAACCAGCAGATCAGAAGCACGTCACTAACGTACATCACGTATACTGCCACTCCTTGACTCATATCTGCATAATCTCCCCAATTCTGCAAAAAATTATTTGTATAATCTCAAGCAATAAAAGAAGATTTAAAATAACAAAATCAAGCAAAATGTTTTACTTTATGAATAGTGACGTTATGCTTGTGTATTTGATTTTAATTGACTTTTAAGCTGCTTCGAAAAATTGCGGAAACGACTACTGGATTTGTCCTCTTTGTTTGTCCATCGGATCGTTCGACACCATCGAACAACTCATCTTTCAATGGTCATATATGAAAATTAATATTTGAGAATTTTTCAAAAACCTGTTGAGAAAATTAAATTTTAATGGAAATTTGTTCATAGTAACGGGTACGTTACATGACGACCTATGTTCACTTATGTTAATGCCTCGTTCAATTTGTCTTAAAATAAATGTTGCGGGCAGAGTTTGTAGTGAAAACCAGAACACGCAATATATATTCAATATTTTTTTTAAAGTCATGTCTTTATGAAACAATATACGAAATTGTGGCATTACCACACTAGAAACAAATGGCAGTGCTTTCTTTGGCCAGGTAATACAACAAAGTGAGAAATGTATGTCATTTTATCTTAAATAACACACCAACCGGGTCCCCATTTCTTCGGAAATGTGTTTCAAATCTGTCTTCAATATTATCACTTAAGAATAGAGTTTCAAGTACATCTTTAACATCACTTAACGTTACTTTCATTTCCTATTATCTTCAATTTATGCTGAGCTAATGTTAATAACCTTAAACTGAGTGGCTGTTTGCACAAACGTTTTTTTTACTTGTGTGTTAAATTCACTACATGTAATCCTCCCTCCGTTGGTGTTTTCCAGTACTGTTGTAGTTGAATTTGGTTTCTGTGATATATTCGTTTAATCAGACACGTGATCACAAATCTTGTCTACTGTTCGGAACTACCGGCACTATGACTGTCCGCCGATCGGAATTTTGAACTGTGTCAAAGTACTTCGCACTGGAAAGAATGCGTTTAATGTACATTTAGAAGAATTACACTATTCCGTGTAAGTAATTCCAACTCAAAATATGATAGGGCGTTTAGGGTAATAAAATATTTCTTATTTAGAGTAGTCCGAATATTTTGAAAGTTTTAGTCCAAAAAAAAAAGAATCTATAAATCCCCATAAATAAATGTGTAGAGAGCGTAGTAAACTGACTCGATGAATCAGAAATATATGAAATTCAGAACTGTTTTTGGATTCCAGACGTTATATGTAGGATAACTTGTATTAAAGCCAGGCGTGTAATAACGCTACTTAATTTTCAAAAGCAAGTATTTTTTTACAACGCAAGACACGTGAAATAAACGTTCCATGTTTTGTTCCACTTATTTGTTGCTACGTTTTTTGTTAATTGCGTTATCATGTCTATTTTACTCAGAACTTATCAGCCGATTAGGCGTAAAGAATTTGCTTATGGAGATGCGAATGTTAACCTGAATAATGTTTTTCACATATTAGATTTTCTGGAATCTATCCATAAAAATGTGTTCTCAAGAAAGGCATTTGCCTCAAGCTGTATCCCAGTTCACCCAGGCAAACTGAGGCTAAGCACTGCAGTTCTAAGCAATCTTCAGCAAGATACTGACATCATTTTGTTTCCATCTGAGAATAGAAAATCAGCTTTAATCCATTCATGAATTTGTTCCACCACAAAAATAGCAAGAAATTAAAGCAAAGTGTCGTACATCTCTGAACGTAGAAGCTACACTTGTTACACTGGCATTCTTTCCCACATACGTACGTGTGCAGTTATACTGTGTCGTCTGGATCTACCCTGAACCATCCAACATAACAAAGATAAAGTTTTATGGTTAGCATACAGGGATTTGGACTTCTCATGTTCAACTCTTTTGCATTCTATAAATGTAATTGTAAAAATTAAAGATGTAGAATTTATTTATGAAAAAATGAATTGCTTAATTAAACACACGACATTAAAAAATATTATTTACATATGTCCCTCTTTTTCCATCAATTCTAAAAATTCAGCTGTCTTTAAATTCCATAGATCCTTGCATAATTGAAATCTGTGTTATTTGGTTTTCAGTAACTTAAAATGGTTCGGAATTAAGTCATACCCTTCCATGAACTGTGAATGCAGATAAACATTTCTACGCACCGGAAATTTAAGGATTTCAGTACCAAGTATAGACTGTCATTCAATTGGACGGAATATTACTTAATGTTCAGAAAATCTGCATACACTCAGAGTACCACACAACAGTAGTCTGGTGTCTCAGAACAGAGAAGAAAATTGAGAATTTGATTTGATATCAAACAGGGGATCTGTATGATAAATTGGCCTGCTAGTACTGATAATTATCCTCTTGAGGCAGAACAATTTCCTTTCTCTTACAGTTTTGTGCATTTTTCTGTCATTAGGATTAAACTGAAGCGCAGAAGTGTAGTTAAAATGCTGAAACTAAAATAAACTCCATGTATTTAAAGCAGAGGTACCAAAATTGTAATTTTCATAAGACTTGTGTTATTATATATTTGTGTGAGTAGAAATTTGAACATTCATTTGAATGGAAGGCTATGATATTGAATTGTATTAGTGGATATAAATGTCACATAATAGCGATTTTTGTTTCGTTCCATATAATGGCAAAACGAGACAGGAATGTGTTAATAATTTAAAAGTTTTAATTTTTGCGGTTTCTTGAAAAAATAAGGATTTTCTGAAACAAACAACAACCGAAAGACACGCATTGGACGGCGTGCTTGACAAACAAGTATTGATATATTGAGCGAAGTATTGTTGTAACATATCTTTATGTGAAACGTAACAAGAGACATGTTATTCGAGTATTTACCGAGTATTGGATCTGTCTGCACTGAAATACAAGGTGGTTTGTCTGTCTTCTGAATCTAGTAACGTGCTCTCTAAGTCCTTTATACACACCGGTTTATGACATAATAAAAATGTGCAATGTTTTGCTATATATATGTATATGTATGTGTGTGTGTATATATATATATATATATATATATATACACACACACACACACACATATGTATATGTATGTAAATATATATATATATGTGTGTATATATATATATATACATATACATTCATACATCCATTTCGATATGTTTCCTACCTCGAAATCTTGAGGTAGAGTGTTTACCAGAATATCAACCAGAATATATGGCGTCACATTTCAGCAGTCAGTATCTTCTAATGCTATAGCATGTAACAGTTATTATACTGTACCGTAACTAGAGAAAAAGCAGCGAAGCAAACTGTGACCAGTAAAATCAGAAAGTGGCCACAAACAGAGATATTCAGTGCATCTTCCAGTTGCTGAATGAACCTGTGTATAGAGGAACAGGTATAGTACTTTGAAAATATTTAACATGAAATATGTTACTGGGCATTACTTTTTTTTTGCAGTTTTAGATGGTAGATTATGAACTTTTTGAATCAAAATAGTGTTTAGAAGGACTGTTTGTATGATGATGTTTGTGTACGTTTTGTAATAAATATTAGAGAAGTTTAGGAGCCGAGGGCCTTTGAGTTATAGATGGCTATTGGAAAGCTGTAAAACACAAATTACCAATTATTGATCAAATCCAAGATGAGTTAATTATAGCAGGGGGTAGATTAGTTCTCTATGAGATCTCTAAACTTATTAATTCTATTTGAAATAAGGAGGAAATGCCTGAGAATTGGAAGGAGTTAATCATTGTGCCTATTTCTAAGCAAGGTAATGATACAGAATGTAATAATATATAGAGGCATAAAACTTGGGTCAATTACATACAAATATTTATTCAAATCCAGCTGTCAATGTTAACTCCAAATGCAGAGGAATTTATAGGGGATAATTTGTGTTGATTTCGACGCAACAGTTCAAATACTTATCATGTAGACTACGTTCTTCAAATACTTCAGAAAATTAGGTAATACAATTAATCAGTGCATAATCGATTTATAGACTTCAGGAAAGCTTGCGATTCATTTAGGAGAGGGATCTTGTATAACTTTCTCATTGTGTCTGATATTCTCATCTAGCTGATGAAAATAATAAGCATGTGAATGAATGAAACCTGTAGCAGGGTCCGGGTTGTCTGACATGTTTCCTATTTGGAAAGTTTTGATACAAAGGGAATTTTGATTGCCATTGCTTTTCAAGTTTGCCATAGAGTAAAACATTAGGAAGTTTTAGTTGTACTAGGATGGCTAAAAACTGTAATGTACGCATCAGTTAATTGCTTATGTAAACGTACATACTGAAGAGAAAATCGAGAATATTTGTTAGTCGCTAGTAAAAAGATTTTTCTAGAAGTAAATGCTGATAAAACTAAGTACATGGTCATGTCTCAAGATCAGAATGCAGGTCGAAGTCAATATATACACATTGATGATAGCTCCTTAGAAAAGGAGGAGGAGTTCAAATATGTGGGAACAACCTATATAAATGAAAATTCTATTCAGGAAGAAATCAGTAGTAAGTGGAAATCAGTGAATGATTTTCATTCGATGCAAATTTATAATTTAGATACTATGATATTTAATTTTGCCTGTTGTGTTGTATGGGTGTAAAATATGGTCGCTTACAATGAGGGAGGAAGGTAGCCTGAAAGTTTGTGAGAATAGCATGCTGATTATATTTGGGACTGTGATGGACGAGGTAATAGGGGAGTGGACAAAACTATATAATGAGGAGCATAATGTTCTGAACTCCCCGCCCAATATGATTGTGGTAATCAAATTTCAGAGGATTAAAGTGGCGGGGCATACAGCATGTATTTGTGAAGAGAAGCGTTTACAAGCTTTTGGTGGTTAAACCTGACGGATAGAGACCAGATGGAAGATACAAGCTTAAATTTGAGGATAATGTTAATTTAGATCTTCAGAAGGTGGTGTGTAGGCATTGACTGGATCGATCTGGCTCAGTGTAGGATAGTTGGTGGGCACTTGTATATTATATTCTATAAAAAGCAGGGAATTTTTTGACAAGCTAAAAACTGGCTAGCTTCTGGATAATGACTCTGCCTCATGGAGTACGTAATTCAGGGAGTAAGTAAATAAGTAAGTAATTATCAAAGACGGTAAATTTTGACATTACAATAAAGTGTTTGTATTTGCTTTTGAACTTACGCCATAATATTCTGATGGTGTCGAATGCACGCATTTAACTTTTTTAGCAAGTTGCAGTTTGCAGCTTTATGAACTTGTTTATCTTCCATCCCATGGTTGGGCGTGATATGTTGCTGTCTGATATCCAATATGGCCACCTTCAGCTTCTGGAACTGACTACAGGCCACAGCGATCAGAGTGGTAACCAGGGACATGTAACCACATACAATACCCAATACTAGCAGTGATGTGAAACTCTGTAAATAAGTGAATTTTAATAACATAAGTTTACATTAAATAAAGAACTTAAGAAATTCTGACGTAAATAAATTCTACCTGCACTAATGACCATAAGGATATGACAAGTTTGGCTCGTATTCTTTTTTCAAGATTTATTTTTCTTTCATATGATGAAAATTCACATCCAGTCAAACAGGCATTTCTTTTGATTGGGTTGAATGAACGACTTTACATATACGAAAGGAAAACACTTTAGGATGTCTGTTTTATCTTTATAATTTCACACTAAATTCGTCGTTGAAAAATCTGTTGTTGCGGTGTGAATACCTGAATGCGAAGCATAGAAACTTCATGGTTATATGAAAATGTACATATACTTAGGATTATATTAGTGTGGGAAGCCATTTGTCTAAGATAAAAAACATTTGATATTTCCTATTACATGACGTAGTCTATGGAACATAAAATTGTTTTTGTGTACTCTTTCTTAATTATAAAATTTGCTAATTTGTTTTCACTGTCTTGTGTTTTATTGTGTTGCTCCAGTAAATCCTTTGTGCTACGAAGTGCCAGATAGAGTGTGTATATAATTGAGAAGCCGATCCCTGTGGCCGGGTGGTCTAAGACGTGGGTCTGCGTCCGTTCGCTTGTTGGGATTGGGGTTCGGATCCCACCAAAGACATGGATGTTTGTCTGTTGTGTGTTGTTATGTAGAGGCCTCAGCGTCTGTTCACTTGTCCGGAGGTGCCTACTGAGTTTGCTGTGTCTGAGTGTTATTTCGAAGCTTCGTGGAAGAAGAGGCCATGACCGGAATACGAGCCGAAACACCACAAATAAAGGGGAAATAATAATTGACAGCTGGAAGTAAATTATTCTCTCAATTGCATGGTAGTTGTTAACAGTTGAAATTAATATATCAAAACAAACTGTTGTGCTGCAGATATATTGCTTGCAATACAAATTACGTTCTCTTCTTTTTACATGCGTCAGTGAGCGTGTGGCTTGACGTACAAGTGCGGCGGTTTGGTGAGTGTTACATTAATAATTGTGGAAGATTTACAAATGAACTGTGGGGATGATGAAAGTGAGTGCTGTGTTCTTTGTGACTGTGATTATCGTGAATCTTACGTTTGGCCTTGATGTATAACCTGATCTGTTTCACTGTCATTTGTCTCCAGGTTTTACTAACATTTATCCCTGCTAAACACGACACAGAGTTAGATTACGTAATGACACGACCGTTAATCTGAACAGCTTGTACTCCTTTAGCGCTAAGGATTTGTATTCAAATGGGTGCCGGCCGATAAACTGGATTTGACGAATTTTTCCATCATTCTCTCAGTTCTGCAAGTCAATTCCGGCTCAGTAGCACGGAAATGCGAATAAGGTTTATTTGATATATTTTTACAAATCCTCATTGTCAGCCAACCGACCGACGCTATGTAGTTGGAGAACATCTTAGAAAAATAAAGAAGGAAAGAAGACAGAAAGAACAAAAGAAAGAAAGAAAGAAAAAAGTAAGATAGAAACAAATAAACGAAAAAGGAGTGTGTCATTTAATTAAATCTGTTAATATAATAATGATAATAAAATAGATAATAAGAATTTTGTCTTAGAAATTGTTACCTGTGAGATGTTAACCAGTTCATAGAACGGTGAAACAGTCCAGTCAAAAGGATACCACGCGATTATTATTGTTTCGTGGTTTGTCACGATACGTACTGTTGATTGGACTGTATGAAAACATAAGGTCACAATAAATGCAATTTTGCTGTACTTCATAGTGAGCGGGATCCATCCTGCTGTTGTCAATTGTCCGGTGTCCGCGTTTCTAATAGGCAGATCTTCCCACGTAAAGCTGTCTGTTAGGTCCATTGCACGTTCAATACTGCGTTTTCCCAATCTGAAACAAATGAACCAAACCGTTACCTCATGTTCATTAAATGTGGGAAATCAGTGAAAGGAGAGCAGGAATCTTTGGATGTCTTGTTGTGGGATTTTGAGCATATAAATTCTTTGAAATTGAAATTCTGATTGGATGGAATTATGTGTTTTGTCTGGTGTAGAATCTGTTAATCTTGCGCTGCTACATTTTTCTCTCGTTTCAATAGCCAAGAAACACTGTCTCTTATACCAAAATCTGGCATTTGAACAATGTGTATGTTCTCTTCCTGAACGTCCCTATTCCAGTAGTTGTGCTAAGTTTCTTCAAACAATTTTAGACTAATTTTACAGTCTCAAATCCAACGTATATTCTGCACTGACGTATTTCCGTATAAGGTCGTAGACTATGCATCAGTCAAACAACATGATATTCTAATATTCTATATTTTATACATAAAAAAATTAAGCCCATTTAGTGTATGGTACACTTAGATTAAAAATAATTGGTATATATTTGAAGAGACAGCGTTCAGTTCAAAACACAACATTTGTAATATATTTGGTATAAACTGTTATCACATGTATGATACTGAAGAAATTACAGCCAGTGTTGTTACTTACCTGCAGTTGGAATATACCCACATAACATTTGTGAACGGAATCAAAATACGCATTGTCGTCATGGCATGTCTCAGATCGTCCCTGTGTATGTACACATCGACGAACATGCCTATAAATGTACTGAAAGTACATATAATCACTGTTATCATGTACACACCGTAAAGAGTCGATATTTTCTTCATCTGAATTGGAATTCCTGCTATTTTGAAGAGGAAAATAATCGGACCGAAACGACTCTCCGACAGTCCCTTTAGTTTTGTTCCTTCTCTGTTCATGTGGAAAAGATGTACTTCAGTGAGAAATAAAACAGAGTTTAAAATATTACTCGCAGCTTTGGAAAGTTCACGTTTTTTTTTATTTGTCACCTTCCGAGTGTTCAGAACGTCTCAGAGTGTCCGGCCTTTGTGACCTACACTGAGCTCCTTAACAAAGTGTTGCTATTGGTAAAAGCAAGATCAATACTTTGTTAAATTGCATTATTAATAAGACACGAAAGTTGGTATTAGAGAATCGTTAATTTGTTTCTGTATAACTGGGGGCAACCACGGAAAGTCGTAAGTTTTAGCCATGATATTGAAAAATTCTAAGAAAGGCGGAATCCCTCAGTGTTACCAATATTTAATTTACAGTTTTGGAAAATTTACCGAATAAGAAGCAGATGTTTTATTCTGAATTTATGTACATTCCCTGAATGAGAAAATACTGGAAATGTAAAAGAATTAAACGAGAAACTATAATAAATTCAGATATAGTTTAATGTAAATAACTCGTTCTTCTTCTCAGATTTTAGTCAAATTTTAAATTTCTCAACAGGAAAAAATCCTCAAGTTTCAACTTTGATTAAAATCCGTGCAGTGGTAGCAGAGTTGTTTTGTGCGGACCAACAGAAGAACAGACAAATGTGACGATGCTAATAGTCGATTTTCTTACACTTTCGTTACAACCTAAAATGTAAGTTTAATATATGTAATATTTAATTTATTTTATTTTTATGTGTATTTGGTTACGATTAATTTTGTAGCATCTTTATTGAGAAATACTGATCATTCATATCTATTTTATATAGAAATTCCTTATAGTATTGACATGGTCTTTGACCCACTATTTTATGTCTGTCCTCTGAAACAATTTCTCTCTTAGTACTCAAAGTGTTAAACTCTGGTATGTAGAAATATTATGGAATTTGTGTTGAAAACTGATACATGTCGGTTGTGTCGGTAGTCGCGTGAGGAATCACGATTTTGATAAAAGAAATCTTTTATTTCAACTGTCAGGAATTTTTCGTATGAGGAAAACGTATGCTGCTAGATTGCCCAGGATTTATTCACTTATTGATTTAACCCATTTTTCCGCAGGCAATGAAACGACAATTTACCGACACTGGTATTGAAACTGTGGCTGTGCTTGTGATTTACAAACTCTGTCTGACCACTCAGCCCAGACTTCCTCTTAAATTTGGGATTTGTTTGATGAAAAAGCAATTTTATTTTACTAAATGTTAGTCCCTAATGACGGGGCTGTTACTTACTTCTGTAAATATTGAATCTGCTGAAAGTAAACACTAGACTGTCCTTCAGCTATGCGTCTGAGTTAAACCATAGCGTCCGTCTGTTGAATTTTCTGATTTGCCTACTTTGGACATTAAGCCTCTTGCGCCACATTCTGGAACATTACAATAGATGAGAAAGCTTTTCAAAATTCAATGTAAGCAGTGAAAAAGAGAGACGTTTGTCAATACTCAAAGTAAAACACAGAAATTTTCGTAATGTTCCAAATTTGCTTGATCAGAGTAGTGAACAGAATTTTGAGAGCGCGCTGTTGGTAATACAGAATTGTTGTCGTATATGAATTTCATAATTTGATATTTCTTTTACATCTCGGCTTCAAATGGACAAGGCAGTTCATTTTGATCCTATAGACTGTTTAATGACCCTGGATACAGTATTATATATTGCACATTAACTGTTGCTATGTACTGTACTGTTTCCTTTACCTCTCGCAGTAAGAGCAAAGATGCACATTTGGAAAAATGTGGAGCCACAGAACTACATCTAAGTGCTGTTCAGAATTTTCTGTCGCTGGACTCTCTGTACGAAATGTGCACAATGTCGTCTGTGGTGATAAAATTTTACGCAGTTGACATTTACAAATATCTTTATGGACTGCTAGTGGCAAGTAACAAAACAGACTTTGCTGCTTCATCCAATGGATTCAGCGCAACCGAAATGTTGCCTTTGAAGTCTTTCTCCTCGGCTGCCACAATAGATTTTTATGCGCTCTGGTATAGTCGCAGAGACGCCAATTTGCTTTATGTTTTTCCTTTTGTCTGTCGGCATGTATCAAGGCAGTTTTCATTGGAGAGGTTTCCATGTAATTTTGTACTGAAAATTGCATTTAAATATCTAAATTTGGTCAGAAATATGTGACACTTTACATAAAGGACTAAGTATGTTTTATTGTTAGCGGCGACATTAAAACTGTATAAAGTCGGTCTTATTGACAGAAGTGGTATCAGTATTTATAAGTAAGAAGATGTGCAAAGGCTACGGGAATTTAACATAATGTTGCTTTATGTATATTTTGCCTATCTTGTTTTTTTAAAGAGATTGTTTTATTGCTCTGAGATGTACAAATGTTTACATGAAACTGTTCCATATACCAGTTTACATGAGACTTCTGACTTAATTTAGGCAATTGAAGTTGTTATCGTTGAAACTACATTAATGCTTAAAGCAGTGAAAATTTATCATTACAAAAAGAAGAAAAAGCACTGCAACATCAGGGTAGACGTTATTTAGTGGAGTATGTGTTTGATGCGTTTATGCCTGTATTTTGTGCATTGACGATTGAGATCCTCTAGGGTGTAATTCCCTGTGTTACGAATGAGGGGTTTCGGGTGTACAGGGCAGCTCACGAAAAATTTGTCGGTGAGTTAGTAGATGAATTGGCGGATTGAGATCATCTGGAGGTAAGTGTGAAGGTTTGATATGGGAGTGCGTCGGGGAAAGTCCCCAACAACGCGGAAGTATTTGGTTTGTTAGACTTGTAGATGACGATAATTGGTTAGAGATGTTGTGCTCCATACCGGTGCAGCGTGTGTGATCATGGAACGTAGAAGGAGTTTGTATAGAAATGTTTTATTGTGTATGATTAGTGGGGAGTCTCGAGCGAGGAGAGAGGAATATCTTAAGGAGAGTGCCCGTAGCTTTATGGAAGGCGGTTTGTAAATGCTTCGAGAAATGCAGTTTGGAGTCTAATAGAAGACTAAGGTATTTTCGGTGTTAGACCAGGGTGTAGTAATGCCTGTCTAGTTTCAATCAAATGACCAGAATGGGAACCAATAAATTTTGAATATTATCAGAATGAATCTTGTACAAATTGGCCGGTGTCTCTGTAACAGACCTCGACAAATCGTATGTTTGTCTAAACAAGTGTTTCGCCAGCTGCTTCTTTTTTATATTTTGCTAATGACCCCACTTTGTGCTTGCTTTTTCTGTATAACAATTCTGCCTTTAGCAATGAGAAAAAATTATTTCCACATTTTTTATTTGCATATTGGGCTATGTTTACGTCAATTTCACCTACAGTATTATATATATATATATATATATATATATATATATAATATTTAGGTTAAACGCATCATTTATTTGTAAAAGTGAAAATTTTCTGTTAATAGTTGGCATTATACTGAGTGTTTTCCTTAGGCCGTGCAAGGTTTTGAATGTCCGGTTAAATTGTAAGATGATGTTCGGTCCATAGGAAAGTAAGTTGGTTGTCTACTTTAGACATCAAATATGGCACCCAGATGGAAGCAGACTCAAGTAGAAAAGATATGGGAACAGCAATAAATTAAAACTTATTTAGTGTAGTACGGTGGATGTAGGGGAAAGGGGAAACTTTAGTTCAGTTTTAAATTTGAAATATTTTATTCCTACAGTGAAGTTTAACTGGCCCACTCAGAATTTATTCTGGCCCCTTAGAAAGTTGGCGTGGCACTCTCGGGGCCACATGACCAAATCTGAGAACCTTTGGTGTGAAGGAAGAGGGCCGCACTGGAGAAAGTAAGGTAAAGCACTCCAAGTACAGTCCTGTTACAAACCCATAGAGTTCCAGGAGTTTGAAAATCCCAGATTTCTAGACAGTCGGCATGTAAAATTGGTAAAGTTGTCAGACATACGCACCAGCCGCCTTTACCTACCTCCAAGAAATAATTCTGGTACTCAATTCGGTTGGAGGCTGATTCGGTCTAATGTCATCGTACGGCCGGAAGTATTATGTACATAAAAAATTCCATCTACTCCATAGGGAATCCAACATGTGTCCTCCCGGCTTGTAGCGCAATGCCTCAACCAACTGCGCCTCCGCATACTGGAGGAAAAAAACAATTATTTTTTGCAAATTTTATTTAATCAACGTTGCCAACCTTCCGAAGTTTTGCAATGTAACACCATCCGTTATGATAACTACGGCAAGGCGATGTTCAACACAGAAAGCTGCATGTTGGTACCGACTGCTTACAGCTGATCAGGTACTGGAAGTGATCCGACCATTTGTTTTGCTGTTACGTCACGGATATTGGCTCCTACAGAACATAAAATCAATAAGAGGGCTTGAAATGTTTCAAGATGCGAAATGTTATTTAGGTTATTTATATAACGAACGATCTTTCTGTGACGAAGGAGTGAACGAAGTTGAAATGGTACACATTTAGTAGGACAGGGTGTTTTAGAAAGAGTACTGCGTCTTGGGAAACTAATGGCTCCTCGGAGAAACATTTTATTTGTAATTCACAATTTTCGTTACCGTGTCCTAAACAGCCCAACACTTGCCCAATTTGTCCATCCCAAACACTGCAGCCCTAATACTTGAATTTTAATTTTCGTATTTTCTCCCATGTAGGTCTAGATTTTGAGACCGTCAGCTATCTTTCAGTATTACCCTCAAATTTTGTATACATTTCTCTTCTGTATCACTTCCTTTGGATGAAAAGATCATCGACTTGTAGTTAGATTTTCTTAACTTGTTACATAATGTTTCGTCTTCGCTGCACTTTTAGCAACAGAATTAAAATTACGAATCTGTAGGCTTGTATTACAATGTAATTTAAACCACCTGACACTGTAACTGTTGTAACTGCATTGCGCAGTGTGCAAGTTTGCGGTCATCAGCAGATTCTTTGTTACCGTGGAAAATTTTCTTTCCTTCTTATTTGGACCTCTTCTACCTAACCATTCTAAATCTAGAATGTTCATGTTGCACTTGACACACACACACACACTCACTGACACACACACACACACACTCACTGACACACACACACAAACACACATTCAGTAGGACCCCTCTGGACGAGGGATCAGTTCTTCGCAACGCACAACATATAGAAGAGGAAAATCAATGCCACCGGCAGGATTCGAACTCGCATTGCTAGCACCCAAACTGCCTCATACATACGCCTTAGGCCTCGCAGCCACCGGAATTGGCGACTGTGGAGTTAAGAGCTTGAAATTGACGGACTGAGAGGGGAAGATTGATAGTGAAATGAATATTACTATTGAACAGATGACGGCTATGTGTGAGTGCACATTACTAGAGTGCAGTTACCGTACTTATGTTGTGTAATCAGGTTGTGTTCTGTATCATCCGTACACAGTTCGTGCCTGAAGAGAATGGACTGGAGCAATGTGACAGTGGTACTTGTAATTTTACCTTATTCAACGCGTCATTTCTAGTTTCGATCCCTGCAACGGATTGCCTTGAGCTGTAAGGCCGTCTGCGCACGAGCTATTTTAAACACTGCAACAATCGTCGCAGCGATTTAAGACGCTGGCGATCTTTTTATGCGAGGCCGCGCACTACAGCGACAGTGTTCTCACACAAGCACTCATTCAATTCCCTCATGGATATAGCAGTGGTGTGTGCTTTGTTGCTTCGAACGCGAAACGTAAAGAAAAGAAAGAAGTTTTGAGTACACACAATAACGAGTCAAAGGTTACTTAAAGGAAAATTCTGCACCCTGTACGATGACCTGACTGCACATCCACAAAGGTTTTTTTTTTAATTACATCATAGTGTCTAGTGCAACATTTAATAAACTGTTGGTTTTGTTTGGTCCACGTGTTGCGTTTCGAGATGCCAGAAAGGGAAAGTCCGTGCAACCAGAAGAAAGGTTAGCAATTAAATTATGTTAAAAGAAAACTTCTGCTTCATTTTTGATACACATTTTATTGTTTATAGTTTTATCTGAAACAGATAAAAATTCAGAATATTCTTTCTTCATTACAGTTTTATCTAGCATATATCTAAAAAGTCGGATGATTTATTTGATAATGCATCCGGCAAATTTGGGGAATTGCTGTTCTTTTATTTGGAATATTTGACTGTGTTGGTGTGTTTTGGTATTGGAAATTATAATCATTTTTATGTGGTAAAGAAGTCTTTGCGGTAAAACGCTGTGCGTACTGTGGCTGAAACACCATATTTTTGGCTTTCTTCGTAATGGCCAGCATTTCCATCTTTGCCCTCGCACACTTCTTCCCACAGTCTGTCTCTCAAACACTTATCACTGTATTCTTTCAGCGAACAGCCGTACAGAACAGGACGTCTTTCAATTTCCGATATCAATATTTCACAATCACACACCTCTATGAAAGCGAAGATGGAAACAAATTTTTTGTGGGAGGTTTACGATATCGCAGAGGAAATATCCTTGGACGGTGCTGGTTTCATACAGAGACATGGAGGCGACTGTCGCCCGTGGGAGCGCACCCATTTGTTTCTGTGTGTTTCATTTGTACAAGTAGTAGTCAAGCGACAATCGTGTCGCTCTTGGAATGGAACACGTTGCGATTTTTTAATCGCTACCATCGCCCGTGCACGCGCTACCAAATACAACTGTGAGTTTCATTTGGGCGGCACGATAGTCGCAGCGACTAAAACCGCTTATGCGTGGCCGGCCTAAGTGTTTTATTTGACACATATAGAAATAGTTCATAAATGTTTGCCTAGGCCAGGCAAAATCCTGTCTGCTCACTCCGTCATTTCCCCTCAGTTCACAACCTGGCGACACACTGTTGCAGGTGTGTGACGTGTGAGTTAGGTACGGAGATCATGTGACAGAGATGAATGTTGGCTGGCCAATAGGATTATTTCTACGTGCGATGCTTAGCATATTGCAACCAATTGGATTCGATACAGACATCAAGGTGTAGCAGTCTGAGCTAGAATTTTGGCAACGTTGTTCAGGAGAATTGTTGGTGTTTTGGAAGCAGTCAAGGCAGATGTGTTTGTGTATGTGTGTGTGTGTGTGTGTGTGTGTGTGTGTGTGTGTGTGTGTGCATGTGCGTTTGCGTGCGTGCGCGTGCGTGCTAGTGCGTTGGTGCGTGCGTTTCAAAAATCTACTGCAGTGAATGTCTATCGGTTATAGTTTCTAATAGTTTAAAACAATACAGTGATTAAATCCAAAATCTTGAAAATAAAACTTACTACCACTTTATATCCCTCTCGGAACCAGGCTGCACCCCATTTTATGTATGCCTTCCGTCTGCGCGGGGCTGCGCGAGTGGCGACTGTTTTCGCCTTGGTTTATGGGAGAGCACCTGAAATGGGGACTTTTGATCGGAATGAATGAATGAATGAAGAATGGATAAATGAGGGGTTGAATAAACCCATCATTGACTCTGGGCATTGGGCATCTCTTTTTTGCAGCTCACGGACGGAACCTACAGTAGACTTCAAAATGTCAATCTTTTTTTAGGATGTGAAGTTAACTCAAGAAACTGCACATAATTTGCAGCCGTTTTGTGCTTATATTATTCTATTCAGGGAAGATCGGATTCGTGTCCAAAAGTGTCCTTTGGAAGTCCAAGTGCTTTTCTGATTTACAGAAAGCTCTGGGAGAGAATAGGGCACTGAGTGGGATCTACGAGCCTAAAGTGAAGCTCTAAATTTCGGTCGGTAAATACTATACATATGAAAAAGAGGGATCTTGAAAGGGGTCGTCTATCCAATTTCGGCTGTGTTGTATTTTTTTTTTGGGGGGGGGGGGGGGGTTGGAATTTGGAGCCAGGTTGTTTTTACCGGGAACATTGAGAGGCAGATGAGATTTTGATATTATCAGGACGCCTGGTTAATTAGAAACTCCGAGAGGTATCTTAAAGGAGTATTTGGAAAATTTTACCTCTCTCCATAGGTTCACCGTTGGGTAAAACTTGAGGTGGAGTTTCTATACCGGTCACTTCGAGAAGCTGGTAAAAGATGAATCTCGAAACAGCACATCTCTTACTACATACAGTGGCTGCGTAAGTGGAACCTGGATCTAGGAGTTTCTCCTTTAGTGGTTACTCCGAGAGATCAAGGAAGACTTTGGAATTGGAGCGTCTCTGTCTTTATAGCGGTTCTGTTATGGAAACTCGGAGGAAGGGCTGCATAATGAGGGTTTTGTCAGACATGTACCGGAAGGCTCCGGAATCGTAGCATATATTTTTACTGGGGATTCCATAAGGGTCACGTAAAAGAACTAAATAAATTAGGGCTCGGGAATTTTGTTTGGGGCGTAATATACACTTGCTATATTCTTCTGCTACATGTAACTTGGAGTGTAGTGGGTTGTGCTTGGCCACAAATTTCTAAGAAAACATCTGCAAGTGGTTATCTCACACGTAGGAGAAATTTCAGGTCTCGGGTAGGCGGGAAACAGATGTAACTGGGAAATCTCATTCGAGATTAATACTGGATATTTGTAAGTCTGTACGAATTGGATTTTTTTCCCTAGAGAGAAAAGTTAAAGAATGAAGGGGCACAATGCCCCTGTTTATAAGAAGGCCTTCTTACTTGGGGTCTTTCAGGACTCGAGACCATTATATACTCTATTCTTCTCTTCTACTAGTGCACCATCGTAAAATTTGGACCTCTGTGTTGTTGGTAGGTGAATTTTAATTTAAATTCACAATTTCAATTTTGGAATTACTCGTATGATACATTTACCTTCAGCGTTCAACTGGCAAAGTTCACCACAAGCAACTTCGACGACCTGTTTCACCAGTCATTTCCCATTCTCTACATATAATCCTAGAGAATCTAATAGGATCGAGAACCGCTGAGTTTAACAGTTATAAGTAAAAACCTGGTACCCAGCCGGTTTTCGGCCAGTGAAATTTTTAAACTGTAGGCTAGGAGCGAGTGACTTTGTGCGGCGATATTTTCAGATTTGGTCAATTTCAGTGGTTCTCAAATGTTTTCCGCCGATCCCAAGCTTTCCGTTGATACATTGCTGTAATGACTACTAAAAAATTCAGTATTGTCAACATTGTTTCCCAACGACCACCACGTACCATGCTGTTTATTGTCACTACTAGTTTACCCCCAATCCACTGATGGTTGCTTCCTTTTTATAACTTGTTTTGTTTGAATCCGGTTACTGTTACTGACTTGTGCGGTTCTGCTTTTAATTGGTTTTGTTTTTTGTCAGTACTTTTGAGAAAGTGCCTGCCCGGGTCCTGGCTGGATTGTCCGACTCTGGGATTTTGTGTTTTGTTACTGCTTTCATGAAAAGATATGAGTGTTTGTGTGAATTAAGTTTGGAGCGATCTTATAATTATGTGAGTGTATACGTAACCATTGGTACTGTGTGCTGGTTATGTTGTGTTTGATTCTACAGATGATTGTAAGTATTGTGTTTATTTCTTTTGAATTACTTATAATTAACATTGTTTATATTAGTTAATGGTCTCTTCTTATCGGGTGTCTTTAGTTCTTACTCCCCTCCATTGTGTGTACTTCCGTGTTGGTTTGTTGCTGCTGGTCGTGCGTTGTGTTCAGGTAGTGGGGTGTGGTTGTGGTCGCAAAGAAAGCGTGACAAGCGTTTTGCAGATATTCCTGCATGCATTCTGTACCAAACTGAATTAACTGTTTATTATAGGCTTTTACAATTTGTTACGACTATGTAAATTAAGCTTAGATGTAGTGTAGTATCGCTGGAAATACTGATTGCCTGACATGTTTGACCGACAATGTACCATGTTCATTTACGTCACGTCACATCTTATTAGACGCTGACAGCCGGGCAGCCATGACATGAGCAACACATGTTGTCTGTAATGTGTAAAAGTGCCTGGTAACATATCATTTGGTGTCTGACTGCGCTGTGTGAACAGGAACCGCTGTCTGTATCGTTCAGTTTAGCGCTGCACAATGTACAGCTATCCGTCAAAGATTGTTTTTGTAAAACTGTAACTGTGTGTCTTACCATGCAAACTGTTTCACATTACGGCAGGCAGTCTTGCAATGTAGTCCCATTGGCCGCTATATGTGAACCCAATACTTACGTATATTGCTATCGATGGAGGCGGGGCAGAGGTTTGTGTTACGTCAAGCGAGCTGAGTTGACTGTGGGTCGGCTGAATGATGTGTTGCGTGCCTGATCTGAAGAGACGTCCCCTTTAATTTGATACTGCTTGT
>Ga0268261_10000530_pt1 | contig 24289 bp, 19 predicted proteins | sample TergutNc150P1_FD_190353 | JGI IMG/M metagenome (GOLD analysis project Ga0268261, IMG submission 190353) | Nasutitermes corniger P1 segment gut microbial community from laboratory colony in Florida, USA - Nc150 P1 (SPAdes) (version 2) | ecosystem: Host-associated > Arthropoda: Insects >...
TATATATATATATATATATATATATATATATATATATATATATACACACACACACATACACATATGCCACTGCAGTCATTGAGCTCCTGATAATGGGCGGGAAAACGCCTGAAACATGTTCAGCTGTAAATAAATATCAGGATAATAAACTGGAAAATTGTTGCATCTGGTTGGTGATTTATTTGAAACAAACCAAAGTTATAAGGATCAGTTCACAGATGAAGAAGATACCCTGGTATACAAAAACTACCTCGCTAGCCTAAACTACTATATAGCTAGTTTAGTTTAGGATTTATGGTGATGAATTCTGAAAGGCGTAGCATAGAGAGGTCATGGCCCACTTTGAAGGCACTGTCTCAGTACCTCCTTTGTCAGGATGCCTGACCTCCCCACCAAAGTGTTGGCCACAAACTGCACACAAGGGTGAATTGTGTGTGTGTGTGTGTGTAAGGACAGACAGAGAGAAAATTTACAGCAAAGAAAAGAAAACACACCAGGTAAAATTTCCTTTATTTCATACACTGATTGTGTTACACAGAGGTAACATATGCACAGACATCTTGAACAAAGAGCAAGGAGAATTTTTCTTTCACTTTACAAACTTTCCACGAAACTCTTGTGGATATTTCACTCTTTGCAATCTGGTGAAACCACTCTTACAGCCCAAATGACTTTAACAATTATAGTTAAATAATACATATTAACCCTTCAAGATAACTGCACAGTACACTTACATGCAGAGGTTAAGAACCTGTCTTCTGCACTCATTAGACAAAACCACTGTTTATGCTTCTTATATCAAGCACAACACCTCCAAAGTGCAATCAAATATAGCACAGACTTATAATCCATCACATACCCTGAACCTGGTTCATTTACCATTACTGAAAGACCTCACGATCGTGTGGACCACACATGCAGCACTACTGTATAGTATAATCAGTATCCTTTTTTCACTATAGCATACACATTTGCTGCACATCACTTACACAGTACAACAGATTATCACTACTTCAGATAACATGTATGATATAAACAAATTACGACTAAATCAGGTACCCTGATCACAGAAATGAGTCACAATGTTGGAAAACAGTTTTATCATTAGGCTCTGTTTTTACATCCTTTGTCCGTAAAGTTCTGAGACTGATTTAATATCTTGACTTAGGTAAATGTTGCGCAATTCCAGTTGCCACATGCAAGTACCTGGACATTTTATGACTCGCTTGAGGTATTTACGTTAGTTTGCTCAACCTCCGCTAGGTGGCAGAACGCTGGGGAAAACCCCGTGTCCCTTGCCAGTGGCAATTTTTGCTGTTAGAAGAATGGACGTCCGATTTGAACAGCGAGTTAACATCAAATTCTGTGTGAAGCTGGGCAAGACAGCCACAGAGACATTGCAGCTTCTACGTGATGCCTACGGCGATGAAGCTTCATCTCGGGCGCGAGTGTTTGGGTGGCACAGGCGATTCGTTTTGGGTAGGGTGTCGGTGGAGGATGACACAAGATCAGGCCGGCTTTCGAGTTCACGGAATGAAGACAACGTGGTTTGCATCAGAGACATGATAAGGGAAGACCATACTGTTACAGTGCGCATGTTGGCAGATGCCCTGCATATCAATAAGTCGACCTGCCACCAAATTCTGTGGGAGGACTTGGGTAAACGAAAACTCAATGCCAGGCTAGTCCCGCAAGCTCTCACTCAGGATCAAAAGGAGGTGCGAGCTTCAATTTGTGCTGATTTGTTACACGAGGCGCAGAACGATGCCACGTTCGTCAACAGTATCATTGCCGAGGATGAATCATGGTGTTTCCAGTACGAACCTCAGACCAAGAGGCAAAGCGCCGAATGGCGGTCAACGAGTACTCCACTGTCAAAGAAAGTGAGGCGGCAGCCATTGACAATAAAGACGATGATAATCGTTTTTTCCGACGCCAGGGGTATTGTTCATCACGCATTTGTCCCTCAAGGGCAAATATTCAAACCAAGAAGTTTACATCTCCATACTCAAGCCCATGCGTGAGGCACTTCGACATCGTCATCCTGACCTGTGGGCATCTGGACAGTGGACTCTGTTGCACGACAATGCAAGACCACATATAGCTCTGAGCGTCTCAAGATTTCTCACTAAACACAACATTACTGTGCTTCCACATCCCACGTACTCCCCTGATCTCTCTCCGTGCGATTTTTTTCTGTTTCCACGACTGAGAAAAAGGCTAAAAGGACGGCGACATGAGAATATCGAGACTATTCAAGCAGCCGCAACGATGGAGCTCACAGGCACTCCGAAAGAGGCATTCACCAGCTGCTTTCAGGACTTGCAGAAACGCTGGCAACAGTGTACTGACTGCAGAGGGAACTACTTCAAAGGGGACAGGAAGCATTAGTTGTGAGGTTGAGTTTTGTATTTTTTACAGACTCAGTCTCAGAACTTTATGGACAAAGGATGTATATGACATAATAATATTATATAAATAAGAATAAACTACTATTAACTAATAAAACATCACATTCTCACATGACACAGCCTCAAATATCCTTAAAACATCCATTAAGCAATGCTTCTTTTTTAAACATATATATAAAAATGGTTATTACAATTTTTTTTAAAACTACTACATGCAAAATTTTGCATTCATATCCGGAAATCAGAGAATCAGCATAACAGGATTCAGCTGAAATTATATTTTACATACTGCAACCTTGCTGACCTGCCTTATCACCATTCATAAAACAATGAAGAGCAAAAATGAATACTTGTATAAGGGAAAAAAGCTTTACTTGAAGTGTTTTCACGATCCAGTTAAAGCCCTCACATATTGGGCGTCCACATACAAAATTTTCCTCATTTATAAATACTGATATGTTAAAAACATAACACAAACATGAATAAGTAATTACCACACTAAGAAAGTCACGAGAGTCGTACTTAGGCTAAACATTGTTCTAACTGTCCAGTGACTGGTACCAACAAACCAATTGCAGAACCTGACAATAGTATCATAAATTCTTCAGGAAATGGTACATATTCATAAAGATGTGGATTACAATGATACAGTAATTACAGATCCAATCGTCCAATAGTGTTCAACTCCAGACTACATTGGATAAACACAGCACTTTCATTTCTCTCCACAACTTCCAATGTACTTTACCAAGGTTGTTGTATGAATAACAAATTCATACACACACACACACAAAATAGTCGACTGATGAATCAGCAGCACATAATATACAAAAAGTGGAATATAAAAATCTGATATGTCCTTGATAGAATTTAGATAAATACTCAGGTTCTGTGGGCATACATTATATATAAATTTACTACAAGATGTCCTTACAAATAAACAATGAGGAAGACAACAGTACTAGGAATTCCAAGGAGTTTTGAGGTTCTCACAGGGGAACTGATAAAGATTCAAGTCTTTCTTCGTGTTACGCAATGTCAACTGGTCAATAGTAAGCAATATTTCACAGGCACCACATTATAGTAACTGTTTACCCCTCAACAACTGTACTGTCCCAGGAGAATTAAATCTTCACGAATTCCAAATATTTCTACAGGTATGTGATTTAAGAAACTCAGTATAAACACATAATTATAAATTGTTGAGAGTCAAGGTTCATTCTACTCCCAAGAAATGCATCTGCATTCTCATGTGGTTTAGGTATCCCACAGTAAGAAACACCTGTTGTCATTGGTCTTCAGAACACGGAATTTAACATACGTAGTGTGGTGGTCCAGAAAAACATACCAAATGGGGGATAAAACCCAAGATTATGGGGTGAATCTCACGTTGCAGATTAAAGAACTCTAACATGTTATTATTGACATAAATTTCAATTAACTTTTGTAATCAACCAATTGGTAACAAAATTACTTTGGTAGGTTGTACTGACATCAGCCTTGCCTTTGTAACTGTAAAAAACAAAATGTCCTCAGGTACATTACAGACATGTTAATTTCATTACCATGTGAGACAAATATATACTATATTGGCAGCAGAACTGTATACTTCTTTATCACAGGAGAGTTTATTCACCTTCTTCATAATATTTCATATCCAGTGGTATCAATATCTTAACAGTTTTAAAGAAATGTTCATTAAAAATAATTTATGTGCAATTCTATACAAATTATGATATATGTTTACACTTGCACCGTTACAAAATGAGTAGTTTTCTGTCATCAAAAACAAACATAAATACACAAAATTTCTTTGTTGCAAGTTGCTATGAGAGGGTGCAGGTGTATCTCCACATGTTCTTAACCCTGTCACCAGATGGACAGAAACTGTGACTGAATGAATGCACTGCATATTAACCTCCATAATTCAAGTTCCTATTACTAACGTCATCTCAAGTCTTCTCCACTCTCCTTTGCAGATTACACCTGGAAGCACATTCTTATCTTGTGGAATTACTTCCCATTGTTGCTTTTACCTGCAGTGGAAATTTTACCACATTTGAACCTCTAGACTGGGGAGCAGTCTGAGAAGTCATTTCCCTTTCTAGTCTCAATATACGGCGTTTCAAAGCCCGCTGAGATGTTAGCCCCTTCCGCATCATGTAATCATGCAGTGTAGTTCGAGGAATGTTGTAAGCATTTCCAACACGACGAAGTGAAGCACCAGCCACTACCTGCTCAGCTGCCAACTGCAACAGTTCCTCTGTCCTGGGAGGTCGGTTAAGTGATCCCCGAAGCGGTCTACCTTTCTTGACCAATTTTGAGTAGGCTGGCTGTAATTCTTCATAATTCTCAGAAACTGAAGAGATGAAAACCTCCTCAAGTCCAGTGAAGCTATTTGGCTTACAGTATGCAGTAGTTGGAAGCAGTTCCATTGAGTTTGGGAGTTCCAGAACTGCAAGAAAGGATAAGTAAATGTTACTAAAAATTATACCACATGTGAACAATGAAATGTATATTAAATATTAATTCACTTATGAAATAACTTTACAACCTGCGCAGCAGTAACATTTTTATTTATTTATTTTTATTTAATTCTATTTGTAATAATCAGGAACACTAAATATATTTGGATTACAGATGTGGTAAGATCTTTCAACAGTGCCATATCAAGTGCAGAGATGGCAGGAAGATCATAAACAGCAGAGAAGGAAGCGTGGAAGAAAGCAGTCATAAACTACTTTGGGTTGAAACTTGAAAAGGTTATCACATCACAATGTTATATCTCATACTTTCTTTGGACATTCTCCAATTAATAAATCGAGTACATATTTTGTTAAAATACATTAAACAGACCACAACATGAAATGCAACTATTTGAATAAGGCCTGCTGCCCTTTTTAAACAAAACTTAGGCGTTTTCTAACTTAAACAACAACAAACCCCCAGTAATATATTAAATCCCCTATGTGATGCATTTTAAACTTTATGGTCATTTTCAGGCTACTTATAAGTATATACATAACCATAAGAGGCCTATGACTAGCATCTGCATACAGATTAAACTTGGACATGTGTAAATATAAATATGAATTCCAGTGGACTCTAGTGGTTGCTCATGAAAGATCCCATACATGCAGTTACAGCCATAGCCAAAGCAACTGGTGCCTGGGCTAATTTCCTGTTGTTGCCAGATCTACATTGAAAAAGGTATATCCTACAAACAAGACAACAATAATGAACAGAACTTAAACAGCAATGAACAAAACAGCAATTTATTTCTGCATGTGTAAAGTTACACTTCTCACAACTGCTTGCACATTTCCTGTTGCTCCCACCTAAGAAAAATGCAGTAAACTCAGAAATGTTAGTCAAGTAATGAGGCCATTTGTTCACAGCAGGGCCTGGGCCCTTCCTCCTAGATCCAATAACTGGAAACACTGTATTTTACTTCAGTCTTCTAACAGCTTCAATTGTTGGTATAATTATAAAATCACTACAGACTCCATCTGTCACTATTACCATTACAGCGACATGTTACACAAGGAATAGTAGTGTATACACAAATGACCTTTCCTTTCCCTGAGAATAAATTCCTTATCAGAACCCATAATATTTGATGATGACACTACTGTCAATTTCCAGTAAAAATTTTAATGATTTCTGTGCAGTGTCAAAATTAGTTTTGTCTCACTTGAGTAATTGGTTTGATGCTAACTTGGTCCCAGATCTAGATAACACATATGCAATAAAATTTGAAATGCATGATTTGGCATACTCTGCTTAAGTATTGCTTATAAAGAGAACTATGCAAAAGGAATGGTATGTATAAAATTCATTGGTTTACAATTGATAACCACCTAGATTGGAAGAATCATATTTATCAAATGATTCCAGTTAAGCACAGCACATTACGCAGTATGAATTTGTTATCCCTATTTTCATCCTATAATAATATATGGGATAATTTTTGGGGGGTAATTCACCCAACAATCAAAAGATATTTATTTTACAAAAGAAAATTGTTAGAATTATGGTTGGTTCAAAACCTAGAACTTCATGTAAAGTATGTGTAAGAAATTTGTTATTTTGACTCTTCCATGCCAATATATTTTCATTAACAAACCTCATTGTAAACAACCAGAAAAAGTTTTAAACAAAATCATATGTACACGGAATGAATATAAGAAATATGCACCATCTTCACAAACCAAAAGCCAACCTTTCAATGTTTTCAGTAAAGTGTATTCTATGCTCACAACAAAATTTTCAACAGTTTGCCACTTAGTTTACATGCCTTATAAATAAAAAGGCACAATTTAAAGTAGCAATAACAGATAATTTAATACACACTCTTCTTAGTCTGCTGATAACTCATAATACTGTATATGTAATATTAATAGGGTCTGTATTTTAATAATTCTGTATATTTTGCAAATACTGTATGCTTATGAATTATTCCACATCCTACTGTCATTTTTGCACATTTTGGATCCATGGAATATATGTACATTCAAATACAAAGCTGTTTTCATGATACAGTATCAGCCTCAATTGCACATTCTATTACTGAGGAGAATAAAACATCATCAACTGGTCAACCAATAAATGCTATGATGCCTGTGCATAAAAATAAAGCTAAAACTGAGCTATGGATTAAAAAAATGAAGAGAAATTTTGTCAAGAGCCCACCCAACAGTAGTATTTGACAAAGCTCTTTCCATGTGTATGAGCAATCTGGCCTTCCTTCATTCACTTGTGTAATCTGAATGCTTCAACTCAAAGATGATTTCAACCATCAACCCTCAATCTTGAACCCACTTCAGCATAAAGTCCACAATGGCTGTTTAATATTCTCTTCCTCACATCCACTTTCCATCTACTGTAGGATGAACTACCAGCTTTAAAAAAACAACTCTCTTTTTCTCAGACACAACCTTTAAACATATTTCATTCGTTACAAATTCTTGCCTATTATGAAAAACATTACTGGTCGATGTGGCTAGAAAATGCCTGGATATCAGTTTGACGAACAAGTATGTCTGCACCAATTGCACAGCCAGCTGATTTAAAGAATCACTAAAATGTCATTACCAGACAGTCAACAAAAGGACAGGTGAAACTGGGATAGGAAGTCTGTCATCATCTGTTGGCAACATGTTAAACATACCACATGTCTTTTGTTTTACTTTTATCACAGTAAAATCCATGAAACAGGTATGAATGTAAAAGAACACATAATTACAAATCTTCAAGAGGAGAACTAATACAAAGTACACCTGCACTGACATGTGTTTGCCAGTGTGACAGGCTGATATATGCAATTAGTCCTTATTCTGTCCCCAGTTTTTTTTTTCCCCCCCCCCAAAAATTGATACACAAAAATAGCTGAAAAAATACAAACGTTTCTTTATGTGTTCCACATCAGTGTCTTCTGGAATGTTTTTCATACTTATATTATATTCCTGTATAAATAAACACATTTTGCCTGTTGGGTGTTAATAAATGAAATTTACGTGATCCATATCCATGCATTAAGGAATGTTTTATAGTTATATGATAAATCAACACAAGCACATTTATAAATATTTCAATCACATATTATTATGGTGAAGAAAAATAATACGTGCTTGAACATATTTAAAAATTAGCATTTGTTGGTTTATCAAATAAGTATAAAACAGATATTTCTATTGAAGAGGAATTCTGTGCCACTTAAAAAAATGTTCTTGTTCCATACGGAAGTGTTTTCATGTCTCACTCACATTTTCATTGTTGTAACCTTTTTAATGCTGCAATATGACAGAAGGTTGAGAGTCATGTCTTGTGAGATGTCACACAATGTCAACAGGAAAATAGTTCTTGATGTTTTAAAGGATCATGTGCCATCTTCAGAGTCAAGCAGTCAAAGAACTGTTTCATCCTGACAACAAAGGCAACACTATTGTGAGAGCCTTAAATGTCACATAAGGGGAGGTACTCTCCACCCTAGGGTAGCTTTATATCTCACACAGAGTAATGTCTTCTACATGCCTGCTGCAGTTTCTCCTTTATTGAATTCTTGTATGTCAAATAGCTCTTAATCACATAATCAAAAATTATGTCAGAGTGCAGACAAAGTTCCTGACCAGTTATTTAATTACTATGTTGACACTAAATGCATCAGAGTTCTCCAGACATAAAAAGTTCTTGGTTCCTTGCTGTCAAATTTAAAAATGGCTCTGCCCATGTCAAGTAACAATGTATTGTGAAAATAGCACCATACTGAAAGATTCACATTTAACACACAAAGATAATTACTTAAAAATATCAACACTGAAAAAATTTGTAGTTCTCTGACTGGCACTCTTGTCTCCCACTCTGATCAATCATGTAAAGATGCCAGTTTCGAACATGTGAGTACCCTACAACCCATTTACTAACAGGCAATATATAGCCATTCTGCTTGAAGGTATGGATAGCAGAGCAACCACTGGCTACACCTGCCATTCATGACACTCAAAACCTGATTTTTTTTTCTGCAAACGCTTATGGTCTCAATGGACACTGTTTGACACGTCAAATTACACACAGACCTTATCACAATGTATGTTGTTACTACACAACATATCAAACAGAACAATTCACAGCAAATGGACTGTAATGCAAATGTTTCAGCAGCCATAATGTAGTCATTCTGTCTTGAAGATGGGAAAAGGAATGACCTCTAGAATAATAGCAACACAGCCCATATCAACACAGAACCAAATTACATGACATACAAATGGGTTTACAGCAAACTCAACTGCACTAATTATTTGTAGCCACCAAAGCAAAACAACTTGAGACAGAGCACATACACTAAACTTCAACATTATTCAACACTCTAGCAGCAAGTAGGACTTCCTAGATACTATTTATACCAACATGATTAGTCTTCTGGAGCTACATAGTAGCAATTCATACACATCACACACAAAGTTTGTACTACAACATCTTGGTTTTATGTGAAGATGCAGCTTTACATAAACACACCTCAACAGTAAGGAAGGTTAAAAAATGTACACCGGTAACTCAAGCCAACTCAAGAAAACGCAAAACGTAAATGCTGTATTGTATTTCATTTAAAGAACATATTTCACAAACTTCATACAAAATGATACAATAAACATTACATACTACTATTACAATTCAGCCTCAGGATTAACTCACAGCACTGTACAATACACTTCACAGCAGTAGTTTTCAATCTATAGGCTGCAAAGTTAAAATAAATATTTACAACATTCTGCAGGTGTTGTGCGAAACATTTCTATTAAGATCAGAAATAATTAGATGTTTCAGCTACATTTTTTCAAACTGCAAAAAAACAAATACATTTTAAAAATATCTGGCAAGAGCAGACAATTGGTTGCTGTTTCTATCTGTGAGTTTCTGATTTTTGTGAAATGAATTCCATGAAAAAACTATGAAAACCCTGCCCTACAGCACAGTAACTTACATTAAACATTTACACATGCCTCAAACAGTTATCACTACCTACTCATAAATAATGCAGCCAGGACAGCATAGTCAGTACAGTAACTAGGCTATGGGCTGAATGGCCTGAGATTCAAATCCTGGCATATTTTTCTCTTTTCCAAAATCCAGACTGGCACTGGAGCCCACCCTGCACACATTCTAGGGTCAGTGCAAATAGTGCACAAGGTCTACTGGTGGTGGTGGTGATGGTGGTGGTGGTGGTGGTGGTGGTGATGGTGGTGGTGGTGGTGGTGGTGGTGGTGGTAGAATGCACTCATTTTTCTTCATTCAAAGAACAGTATTTCATCCATAAAAAATATAGTACTTGCAAATTTAATGTGGAAATTGTGATGATAAATACAGAGATTATTAACTATATAAAACAACTGCGCCATGAATATTGAATTAATACTACTTGCTCAACTAATGTGGAAAACTGCAACTGAAGACATATGAGGCACTAAACCCTGCAGGATCAGAACTTCCTTAGGTTAACAAAGTTCATTTCATGCAGTTCAATACATATAACAGCTCTGAGACAACTTCAACAACTCACTTTGGATCTTGAGAAAGGTGTCCATGGAAGAGTGGAGAAAATACTGGAAGTGAAACACCACCTCAAGAGATACTAGCACAAAAATTGTAAATAGCGTCCGGGTCTCATACAACATCCAGGTACTACAGACACTACAGAGAAGATAAAGGGTAGGAATGTGGAGAATGGAAGGATAAGATAACTAGGAGTAGGATAAGTAGTGAAAATCTGAACTCTTAAGAAAACTGTCCAAGGATGCCTTAAGATGTTCCATGAAAAACAAGACACTGAAGACAAATTTGTCAAATATACAGGATGAATCCACTTATCTGTTCACAATCATCCTACGCTCTACCACTACACACAAGACATATTACAAAATAATACAACAAAGAAACTTATTTGGAATTGGACCACAATTCACACCAACATCTTTATTGTGTCTTAGCAGCCCTCAGACAACCCAAAGAAATTCTATAATCATTTGTCACTTCCTTTGCAAATGAGAAGTTGGCACTGTTTGTTCTCAGAACAGTTCAGCATTCAGTCAGCAATCTGACATTAGTCTGTCCTCCTGATGGGAGCCGCATACTTGCTCTTTATATTCCAACGCTTCATCCAGTTGCGCAGAGTCTTGCGGGGGATACCATGCTCTTTGGAAGCACGGTACACACTACCACCACATTTCACTGCCATCAGTGCTGCCCACAGGTTGTCATTTGTGTACTGCCGATATGGTCGCACCTTTGGTGGCCAGTTGGAGAACACTGCAAGAGCGAATAAACAAACTGTTCACAAGATCTGTTTATCTGATGCAGCCTAAACGGTCTAAGTCATGACAATCTGTTAACATCAGTCTGGTCAGTATTAAGTACATGAGAATTTGTTCAGGAACTGTGCAACAACAAATAGTAACAAATATAAAAATACATCAGGAAGAACTTCATGACACTGACCAACAGTGTTGGATCACACAGAAGATGTGTGCCATATCTGATGTCCTTACTGTGCACAGCATTCCATAGTGTTCACCTTGCATAACATGGCAATTATTAAGACTACCTTAATGTTCCAATCAACGTACATTTAATATCACTGATCTACGACCCTGAAACAAGTAAAGGCAGACACACAAAAATTGAATTAACAATTTCAGTTATAGTGTTAATAACAATGGTCAACAGAGCACTGGCTGCATGGAAATGACAAACTCTCTGTACATTACATACATCAGACTTGCAATAACAATATTCTGTAATTTCCTTACCAAAAACATTGTTTGCAAACTGCAGCACCATTCACACCCTTGTATGATAGTACTAAAACTGTTTAGCAATATAATAAACTTACTATAAATAAGTGGTATAATCCTACAATCAGTATTTTAAACAGTGACACGTCACTTCTACTTATTAGTGGTAAACAGAACATTAACTTATTAACACCATTTCATTCCTACCTGTTTTTTTTTTTCTGGTCAAATTATAGAAATGTTGTTACTAATGGGTGTACATACAAAATGTCTTTGAAGTAGCAGACCAAATAGGCTGATTTGAGTTGAATATAATTATTGATTCTTATGTCCATACAGTATCAAATGGTCACTTCAATAATGGTAACAGAAAAAGTCAACTGGTAATGCAAGAAGCAGCAACAAGTTCCTCACCCACATCCCCACCCCCAATAAAACACCAATATTACAATTTAATGCCACATATTCATCCTCCTTAACAGAAATGGTTTATGTAATATTGCAGTCAATGCCCCTTTAACCCTTTCCGATCCTACGTCGGACCTCGTTCAACAGTATGATTTTCCTGTTCCGCTCCGATGTCGGAAGACGTTCCGACACAGTTTTTGATGCGTTTGTTCGCCCGCTGTCAGAGCCTGTCCGACACTTTTCCTCATGTAGTACGGACTTTAGCCAACAGATACCTTTCTGTTAGATAGATTTCTGTTTCTCTATGTGTTTCTCTTTTAAAACTGTACGATAATTACAAGTAATCCACCAACCTCTTTCCCGCCCAAAACAAATTAGAGCTGGGGAGTATGCGGTTGGCAGAAAAATTGGATTGCCTGAAGACTGAGGAAAAATACTCTAGAACTCAACCAGAACATCCACAATAGACACAATATGATTCAGTGTGTAAAATGCAAGTCCAGAACGTTGCCATGTAACATGACCACAAGATTTTCTGATTTACACAACCGAAGTCTGAAGCATCTGGCAGATAAAACAACATAACCAGTTTACTATATACTTTATTGATGACAGCAGTACATCAAAAAGTCTCACATATTTATTCATATACCACGTACACAACACCATGACCTTTGGCTCCACAGCATCTTTCATACTGCACAAAGAGAACACTTACACACACACACACACTAAAATATCTCACACATATATGCATATACAGACCTCAATACAGGGCACAACTTTGAGAATAATGACTAGTGTATAAAATACAGTGAAAAAAAAAATCACTGCTTATGACTGCATTGAAATGTGATAAGACAGTAAATTATGCAAGCAATGAGAAGTTAAACTATACATTTCTCAGAGGATAAAGCAGGTTCCACCAGTCCTGCCACATTTCAGTCTAGTAGATGTACAGAACCTGACCTTCTATTGCATGTATTTCATACAAACAGACAGTCCCACAATACATGTTAAACTTTGGCTGGATATTAAATATTCTCAGCAAAAAATGATATTTCAACAAGGGTAAAAAAAAAACCAGACTATTACATTGTTACTACCCACTCCAGCAGAGCAGTGAGATATTACTTCAGACAAAGACATATAAAATATGGATTAAATATACAGATAATGAATAACATTTGATATCACACAGATCATACACTTGGTGACAAAATATGACAATAAGAGAACAGTTTAACTGTGAACAAGCAGACGCCGTGCACATGCCAGGAAAACACTGCTGCCACACCACAAGGTGTTACACTTACTGTGTAATATTCTTGTGTTTAGTAGCAGTTCTGAGTCAACAGAAATAAGCTTTTGCAGGCACATATTTGGACTGAGTATGTCAGCTGCATATCTCAATAGTATTTGAAAATCAAACACAAACCAGAAATCTGCCAAGCCTCAATAGATGTAGTAATAAATTAATAGTGATTCTAAGTCAATCTCCATTTTATTTTTCTTTGATCTGAAATATATTGTGGGTTTAAAAATACAACTTCTTACAAGCCAAAAATAATTTTGTGGATACTGTGGATTTAACTGCATGTCAACTACATGGTATTTCAGATATGGCACTACATAGCATGTCACTTAGCATAGGGTGTAAGGGCAACAGCTCTAACTTTCTTACCAATACTATACCATAAAAAGAAATGCCCAGAGCACAAGATGGAATGACTAACTTAAAACCAGATTGTTCTGAGCTGTTTATTTCACATGTTTTCTAGAAAATGAAATATACATAGAGGAAGGTTATGTGACACACAAGAAAACCCACAGTCATAAACATGAATATTTCTAAATACTACACAGGATGATCACAGAAAACTGTTACAAAACATTACTTTCTGTTTAATTTGAAGTGAAATCAGTACAGACAACTCTGATATTCAGCGCATTTCTGAACATGTTATGGTGGGTGCAATGAAAGGAAAATAGATTAACAAATGTGAAGGGGATATTGTCGAAAGTGATCTTGCAAAGATCTGCACAGAGAACACATACCTACTTAATTAACCAATCATGAACATTGTCACCTCAGCAGGAAACACATCCAGTTCATATTTATACAAAAACTGGAATCCTAGTGATAAAACATTCTCAACAATTTGAAATATGGAACATAAGAAATGAATATGCTGACCACAGAAAATGCATCTTATGCAGCACTTTTCCTCTCCTTTACTTTCTTGTATATGCAGACTAGCTGGAAGTACAATATAAAAATACTGGTATTTAAATTTTAATATACAAATGAATTTTCAATACCACAGAGTAAGCAAGAGATTTTAGGATGTTGACTGCCTGCTTGTGTTTACAGTCCCACTTCATTCATTTCAATCAAAATTCTCCTTACTGTGATTTTTGGCTTCAAAACATGGTGTAAGTGTTCACAAGGGCTATGAACTTGGATTTGCTGAATCTTCACATATATATTTCATAAGATTCTCAAAGGGAACTTGCTGTAAAGTTTGAGAGAGTGTGAACACAATGCAAACAACAGCAATGTTTTCTTCACACAGACTGGATGAAAATTAAGGCAATAGTTGTAAAGTGAATTATTTATCAACTGACACACACAGCAACAAAACCAAGTAATTGTTTTACCCAACTCTGAAAGTTATGGTTTCCCTCCTTAGGCACTCCACCTACTCACAATTCCCTGTCTGTACTCTGACTTGAGTCATATACACAGTTTGCTGTCATCATTATAGAAAAATGGTCAGGGTTCAGCAGAGGGCACAGTGCATTTTGTGAAGTCTCAATTGATAGTTCAGGCACAGTGAGTTCAGGCATGTATATGGGGTCAATCCACCTGATGACAAATCCATGTACAAAAATTTCACAGGGACTGGTAGTGTTAATGTAAGAAAGCGATCATGATTTGAGAAATCAGAAAAAGATGTTCAGCACATAAGCCAGTGATTACCACATGGTGCACCATGGAATTTCATGGTGTAATAAAAGTTAAATACACCAGTGCTGAATATTCCCAACAGATCATTGCTGCTCACAAGGACACACAATTAACACTGTCTGCAATATTTAAAAATTCTCACTGACTGCAAACTGTCCCTCTGTAGCATACTGTAATTCTGCCTCTCCACTGTATCTCTACACCATTACAGTCTCAGATCACAAGCACTTGTGCTGACCAGGCAGCATCTGGCTCAGCCTGGGCTACCAACATGACAAGAATCCACAACTCTGATGGCCAATATGCTGGTGCACAGTGCAGATCATGTGTTTAAGGGGCTGCCTTTGTCAATCCGTTATTCATTCTGTTTTGATCATTACTTATTACAACCCATTGGATAAGCCGATTGTAAAATAAAGCAAAGTAAAAAGCATAATTCATGTCAAGGGGATGTTATGTAGAAATAATTGTACAACACACAGAGAACATAAAAGCAGCCATTATTTAACTAATGATAAATCATAAAAACAAGACAGTGAATTTGAACTTGGAAAGCTATACATCTTGGAGTTCAATTTGAAATGGAGAAGAATAGATCTGTGAACAGATTTTATATGACCAATGACAGCATGGTTCCAACTAAATTATCAATATACTTTACTAAACAACATGGTCACCCATCCATCAGAATCCCAGCATATGTTAAAAGACTCTTAGATTCCAAAATTCATCAGAGTTCTACTTTCACGAAACACAACTGTCTCTGACAAAGCAGATGCAATGAGTTACTTTGTGGCTGAACTTGTAGCCAAGGAAACGAAACATCATGCCCTCATATACCCAGCCTGGTCAGTGAATGTAAGGACAATGTATGGAACCAAACCTCATGCAAGGATTAAGAATCACTGGTAAATGCCACACTTTCATGTGGAGATCTCAACTGTGAGAGTTTATTTTATTTTAACTCCTCACATGATGGTTACAATTAATACTGCACATTACTTTAGTCTGCCTGTAAATAGCGTCACATCATGACCGTAATCATATGAGTCTACAGCTGGCACAAACCTGAGCAACACATATCCAGTCCATCCCTTCACACTTTACTTCTTTAATATCAATTTTAACAATATATTACCATCTATTCTTATGTCTCCCAAGTGGTCCCTTATTTTCAGGCTCCTGACTGAAATTTTGAAGCATTTGTCATTTACCGATTGCATGCTACATATTGTACCCAACTCATCCTTCTTGAGTTACCTTAATATTTGGCAAACATTATAGAGTTTGATGCTCATAAGGTAATTTTCCCAGTCCTCCTGTTACTTCTTCTCCCTTGCACCTATACATTCTCCTCAACACCTTCATTTCAGGTATAATTGATTATGGTAACACAGTTGCACACTCATACAAAACAGGCAAAGTTATAAGTTTGCATATCTCAATCTTTATATCTATAGATGTGGTACAGAAAAGCTGAAGGTTCTGACCCGAACAGTAACAGTCATTTCAACCACAGGCATACCCTGCAGAACATCTCCCTGGTTGATGTTTTCCCAGTACAATGCCTCTTGGTTATTATTATCAAATCTTCAATGTTCCTCTCAAAACAACTTTTTTTGGCTGATGTTTATATAGGAAAAATTGATATTAACGTTCAAAAAACTCAATACAACATTTTTAACAGAATGTTGTGCATACAAACTGTACATGTTACAGCACACAAACTGTACATGTTACAGCATACAAACTGTAGATGTTACAGCATGCAAACTGTACATGTTACAGCATACAAACTGTACATGTTACAGCATACAAACTGTAGATGTTACAGCATGCAAACTGTACATGTTACAGCACACAAACTGTACATGTTACAGCATACAAACTGTAGATGTTACAGCATGCAAACTGTACATGTTACAGCACACAAACTGTACATGTTACAGCATACAAACTGTAGATGTTACAGCATGCAAACTGTACATGTTACAGCACACAAACTGTACATGTTACAGCATACAAACTGTAGATGTTACAGCATGCAAACTGTACATGTTACAGCATACAAACTGTACATGTTACAGCATACAAAGCAACAGTCTGCTAACAGTCATATTAACTGCCTGGTGATCAGGAAGCAATGTTTTAAGCATTCTGCATCCCAACATGATAGGAATTATATAGAGGTGTTTTACTGTGTTTTAGTTATGCTTCAGGAAATTGGTTGGGGGTTTTGGGTTGACATAACACATTATAAATTTTCCCATTTAAAATAATGGGAAATAGGCTCCTAGTTAGTGTTTTAACACAGAACATCTGATTTTCAGGAAGAGATTACTGACATTATGTGGGAGATTGCTGTACTTAATTTGCTGTTAACTACTAGGTAAGTTACGACCATTCCCAACTACTTTAACTATGCCACCTTATCCAAGACATCTTTATATCATAATTTGGTCCTGAATTTTGTTGACTAGGTAAGGACCTACACTTAGAACTCTGCACATTCATTTCTATAGCAAGTTGTTAATACTGTCTCTGCGTATTAGTTACATATTTACATAATAAATAAATACAATATGCATACACCAAAAGCTAATATGTCTATTCACTTCAAATACTTCCTGATTTTCTTGGTCCTTCGTAATGGCTGTTTCATCATGTGAAGTTGAAAGGCAATAATGATAAAGCATTGCGTTGTTTGAGGCCGTTACAAATAGGAAACGTGACAGACAAATGTTATGCAACAAACACTGCGGGTTGTTCCACTTAAACACATTCTGAATGAGTTAAGTATTTTCATGGATGTACCAAATTCAATGAGTATGCTGTATGGTACAATTCTTCTCTCCATAACCTTTCAAGTCTATGAATGACTGCTATTAATTCCCATTATTCTCATCTACCATTTCTCCAGTACTCATAAATGCATTATATTCATTCTGCAGCCGATCTACTATTTTAGAATATATCCTGGTCATTCCCAATATTATCATCTATGTGTGTCCTCAGTTTTAACACAAGAATTTTGGATCAAATTATGGACTCAAAATTTTTTAAGTTATTTAAAGACACTGTCAACTGATATGATTACAGAGTGTCAGTGACTATGAAGCAGTTATGATAACATATTAACAGAATAAAACTGAAATACTTGGAGAAAACCTGTTCCTGTGCCACTTTGTCCACTACAAATCCAATGAGGACTGTCCTGGGATTTGACTCAGGCCTCTGCAGTAAGAGGTCAGCGCCTAACCACCTCAGTCCTGGCATAGCCAATTCTGCATACAGGTGTTTCTTACTGATAACGAGCACTGTTTCCAGTATTCTCCTTAAACACACTACGGCCCACAATGAAGTACACTGAGACATGCTAAGGCTGTTCAAAGGAGATTCTGCTATGCATATTGGTGTCTTACATTGTTATATCATTGGAACTACTACCATTTGGATGGATCATACATCAAACATCAATGACCTGAACCTTGCAGAATGTGTTTATCGTCAAATATTATTTTAAGCACACAGATATGGGGAAGAAAGAGAGCTAAAAGTGGAAAATTAGTAGTAATTTAAAAAAAAAAATCCATACAGTGAACTGTTTGTGAGATTCGAGGTTATTCTCGTACTACACAGCTTGCAATAAGTATCTGATATGGTGCAAAGATGTGTTTTTAGCAGTTAAACACTTACGGAAACAAGAACTTTCTGCACTCTATGTGGTGGATAAGTGGAAGGTCATGATGCCTGGACATATACACAAGGAAACAATATAGTACTTGCAGGACTGCAGGTTCTTACAACATTTTCTACCTGACTGTAGATCCTACCATTAGATGTCCATGCATATTTATTGATGTTACAATGTGTGAATGCTTTACTCTTTAATATCAGATTTCCTGAAGTGATGACATTTACTCTTCTATACTCATTATAAATTCTAAATTCACGCACACTCTGATTCGGAATGCTGGCTTAAAAATATGTTAATTCTCTACCACCTCTGCACTAAAATTTCCTAATAAAATTTTCATGTGGCATGTAGGGAATTGTCCAAGTATGTAGAAGAAACAAATCCTGGGTACCAGATTGCTGTGGCACCTAATATTTGGGAGTCCTCAGTATGGAACTTGCTTCATGTCACCTTACTGGCACTAAGAATTTTGAGGTGGCTCCTAGATTTTGGGAAAATTTGTGCTCTTGCTCCTCACAAAAGCTATCTCTTGTACCATCACTCTCATCTGCAGTTCAGAACAATAGTACATCAACCACCTTTCAATATTAAGAAGAATATTATCACTAACAAACTCTACAGTTTAAACTCTGACACAATTCCTTTATGTATGCAGGATCTGGTATCTCAAATGATTTTTCATGCTCCAATGTATCTGCTGGTCCAATGAAATCCTTGTCCTACATGACCTCCTAACCTCCAATTAAATCAAAATCATATGCTGCAAATTCTGTTGTTATTGATTTGAATAAACATATTCCTCCTATACGAAGTTACAAATCTTGTCCTTTTATGTCCAGCCAAAGTATGTGTTCAAGTACTACAAGGCCATTTGTAGCACAAATTCCGCTTAAGCAATTGCACACAAACAGCACATCATATCACTCTTACATAAGGTATTTAAAATTAATCATTATACACACATTACATACAGCACCATATCACTCACACGTAAAACATGCAGCAAACACCCATTTTCTGTTCTTCACAAGTTTTGAATGGGACACAACATAATGAAGGTACAGAGGGAAAAATAAGTTAGAAAACACATGTTAGGAAGACATGTCCCAATAGTGAACTATTACACACTTGCACCAAACAGCCAGTTACCTTCATTACAGCTTGTTCATAAAATTGCACTCTGTATTTCACAACATTCCAAAACTTTACAGCATCACTGATGGTTTTACTCTCTTGGCTCCTTTCTGATTAGTTGGACACACTTTCAGTTGTTGTGGCATTGGGTATGAGCTTTTGATATTCCACCGTGCCATCCAGTTTCGAAGAGTTTTTCGAGGGATTCCATGCACCTTAGCAGAACTGTAGATACTCTCTCCCATCTTCACATCCATAAGAGCTTGCCAGAGGCTTGAGACTGAATAAGAACGTGGGGTTCGAATCCTGAACTGATCCGAGAGAAGATTTGTATGCACCGGTGCCAAGAGACCCATATCTGAAACATTATTCATTTGTCAACAATGCACAAGTCAAATAGTCTAGTGAGGAGGCTAACTACTGCTGGTTAGTGGAAAAATAACATGGGCACTTTGTTACATCCAGCCCACTCACCTGAATGCTCCCACCTACATTACCAACATGCAGTTTGCCAGAGATAAAAACTATGGCTATAATGTGGTCTGTTCACTGGAACTCTTCATTTCCTGGCTTGCTGAGCTGCATGCGTACACCAAATATGAAAGGAGTGCAATGAAGCAGCATAAATCATACAGCAACCAATATGGCCCTTTGAAGGTCTGAATATCAATAAAATTATACCTGTACCACATACATCAGCCAACAAACGAACTCTTCCTTTCATTTTGCAACCATCAGTCTTGGGAAATTTAATAGTTTACGTACTGCTCTAACAAATTTTTCAAATAGACCTTCCCAGCCTCTTATCTAGGCAGAATTTCACACCACCACTGAACCAAAAATATTGAAATTACAAATGCAACATATATGACTACGTCAGTCAAGATAAATGGTTCTAAAATGTAGTACCTCAGTGAGATAGTACAGAAGATATCAAAGTCAGGACCATAAGCTTCATAGCTGTTTCCATATATAAATGGTATGCCACCAATTTTGCTGTCACAATGCATGAACGGTGACTGAACATTACACTCCTTATGACACATCGCACTGCACAAACAAAATGTTTTGGCACAGTGGAAAAATGGTCAGAGAACATGATGTTCTCTATGACACATCCCCACTGGCAATACAAACCATTCTAGTTCACAGCAGACAGTCATTTAACATGATGTTCTCTATGATACATCCCACCAGACAAAAAATGTTCTATTACAATGCAAAAATGGTCACTGAGCATGGTGCCCTCTATAGCACCCCACTGCTTATACATATTCTTCTAGCTGCATACTGCAGAGATGGCCACTAAACATGAGTTTCTCTATGACACATCACACTGCACATACAAATAGCTAGTGCAATGAATGGACACAGGTAATGTTGGAAAACAAACACTTCTCCAACTTCAGGCACACTGCTAGGAATAAAGATAAAAGACAAAGCCAAGACAACATGGAGGATACACACATTAAGACTCTGTCCCTTGTCAATCACCACAAATGACGCAATCACAAGTTAACACCTCAGGATTACTTTTACAACTATTTCACTGCTATCCCTAATTGAGCATGATGCCTACAAAATGGTTTCTACTATGCCAACACTCCATACGTTTGTTCTGACTCTATTTTGTCTTGTTCTTCATACAAGCTTAGAAAATCCCATATTATGTAGTTCGTGAACAACTCTTAATTAATGTCAAATTAGAAGCAAAAAAGCATAAGCAAAGAACACATAAAATATTGTTGTTAATATTCATTAAATAGACTCAAGGACTTTTCACTGCAAGAATGCTGTTTAAGTAAGGCTGAGCAGCCACATACAGATCACAACAAAACATACAACAACAGAACTTTCATATTAAATTCTAGTAATCACAAATATCACATAATAAACACAAAACACCATAATAAGTTCATTTTATTATCATATGTCTACAGCTCATCAGTTGCCTACATCAGTTTCTACTTCATTCTACACAATTAACATCCCTTCAAACACATTAAACACAATTCACTAGGCATCATGAGTACAGTATCAAATTCTGTTGTATGTTTCCACTCAGGCTGTTGTCGCTGACATATGAATATAAAAAATACAATTCAGATTCAGAGCTCAAATACAGCATTATGTCATGGCATTATCTAAAATACCAACATCAAAGTCTGTTCTTGGACTCTGAGCCAATTCAAACCAGTTAACACCCAAACCTTTCCAAGAACCTACTTCAATACAGGATATCAGAGAAGTTGACATATAAGCTACAAATATAAAAAAAAAACTCATGTGCTCACTGAAAATGGCCATGAACTGAGGCCAAAACATGTCAGAGCAATAATTAAAACATTGTGCAACAGGTTGGTAGTAAATATTATACATGTAACATAGTTGCACAGCAAATGTACAATACTAAAGTTTCTGCTCTATAAATTATGTGTCTTGTATAAGTTTGTGGAGTGAAACCTGAAAAACATGAAACCAAGAATAGTCCCAACTTTGGAAATGAAACTGAAACATTACTGTCAATTCTGAAGGTGGAATATGAGCAGCTGACATCCGACAAGAACATGAGTGTTATCTACAAACTGTACAAACTGTAACTGATAAATAAACTTGTACTGAGGTTGCAAAATCACCTACTGTTCCAGCAAATATTTTGCTGAAAGTAAATTATTACTGATCTGAATTTATGATCAGCAAGCTTGAGAGCTACTGTAAATTCCACTTTGATAAAGCAGAATGTTATGAGCATTTCTGACAAACTCATGGAGGATGAAAAACATTTTGCAGCTGAATTTTCTGCAAATAAAGGTGGGTTCAATAAAGGTAAATAAAGAACTGAAATTCATCTAGTTGTGAAGCATGGCACGTCAGCAAGTACTGATATTCAAGGTAGCAAAAATATATGTCTGTGAGTTTGCATAATTTATCCTAAACACATCTTAATCATCAGGATGAACCATGGAGATCTGGAAGATGCCCAACAAAACTTTCATCATAGATGATGAGAACAGCTAGCCAGTCATAAGCAATCTAAGGATCTTCTTCTGGCAGACAATGCTAGCCAGGATTCTGAGATCACACGGACATTCATACACCACCCTGACAGATCAATAACTTTCAAAAGGTTCCGTGAACATGAAGCATTCCATGATCTGCAAATACAGCACAGAATCTGGGTTACCACAACTTATTCCAAGGGCAGTTCTTCCTCATTTCCATCCTACACTCAAAATTTATCTCAGTAACAACTTTGCAAAGAAGACAATGGAGATCAGTGACAATTCTCCAGGTAATTTAAGTCAACCTAGATACTGCCTCTGTAAAGACCATCTTCCTCTTACATCAGTCATTACTGGTGTTCATTTTTCAGCAAAATGAGTTTAGTGATCAATATGACACACAGGATATGTTTCAATCAAATACAACAATATACATCATAAATATTTTTCAAAATACAGATTCACCATATGTTTCAGTATTAATATACCAACCTCAGGTGAACATCTTTCAGAAACTGAATATGATACATTAACACCAAAACAAGCATGCAATATGTAATGTGAAATATATCACAATAGGTGCTGTTGTATATGACTGCTTCATACAGCAATATATAGATAACACAAAAATGTGCCAAATGTATACAATTAGTTATCACGTTTACAACTACCCTGCAATGAGTTACCATCAAAATATTTGGGTCTACTTCTCTGTATTCATGGTTCCCTCAACTGCTGGTCTTCTAAGACACCAATCAATGGCACATATCAAAGGTCTTTGCATCATCTTCACACCCCACATCTTAGCATGTCAAGTGACCACTTAATTATGCATTAACTCTTGAAGTAGACAATTATGCATCTCACTAACATCTGGGACAGATAATTTGGGAACCAGGTACCCTGGCAGAGTAACTGTGTGGACAGCAATGTAAAACAGGGCACATTTGCCTCATTACTCACTCACAATCCTTCTATTATATTTCAGATGACACTATGCCAGTCATTTGTGCTGCAGAATTATAAAATAATCAAATAAGCAACTATAAAAATGGAGTTCCTAGCAGAACTTAACAAGACTACTTTCAAAATGATTAGATACTTAGTCCTACATACTTCTTAGTACAACTACTTTTGCTCTGGAAATCAGCATGCATAGGTGGTATAATGACTATGCTATAGTCTTGATGTCCAAGGGGTAATGGTTCACTGTTGGAAGTACAGACTATGTATGTATTAACCCTTATTAAAAACCTGAATTAAATCCCATCTGCTATTTGCTGGCATTATTAGGAGCTTACCATTTTCTCCACGTTAGCAGGATAAGGGTTAAATCATTAACCCTTGGGCTTCTAATGTCATATATATATATATATATA
>Ga0268261_10000531_pt1 | contig 24262 bp, 2 predicted proteins | sample TergutNc150P1_FD_190353 | JGI IMG/M metagenome (GOLD analysis project Ga0268261, IMG submission 190353) | Nasutitermes corniger P1 segment gut microbial community from laboratory colony in Florida, USA - Nc150 P1 (SPAdes) (version 2) | ecosystem: Host-associated > Arthropoda: Insects > Digestive...
TGGGTAAGAAGTCTCATTAATTGGTGTCCTGTGTAAGAAGGCTTTTTAATTGGTGTCCTGTGTAAGAAGGCTTTTTAATTGGTGTCCTGTGTAAGAAGGCTTTTTAATTGGTGTCCTGTGTAAGAAGGCTTTTTAATTGGTGTCCAAGGTAACAGGTCTCTAAAATTGGTGCTCTGGGTAAGAAGTCTCATTAATTGGTGTCCTGTGTAAGAATGCTTTTTAATTGGTGTCCTGTGTAAGAAGGCTTTTTAATTGGTGTCCAAGGTAACAAGTCTCTAAAATTGGTGCTCTGGGTAAGAAGTCTCATTAATTGGTGTCATGTGTAAGAAGGCTTTTTAATTGGTGTCTTGGGTAAGAAGTCTCTAAAATTTGTGTCTTTGGTAAGTAGTCTCTTTAATTGGTGTCGTGTGTAAGGAGGCTTTGTAATTGCTGTCCTGGGTAAGATATCTCTAAAATTGGTGTCCTGGGTATGAAGTCTCTTTAATTGGTGTCCTGGGTAAGAAGTCTCTTTAAATGGTGTCCTGTGTAGGAAGGCTCTTTAATTTGTCCTGGGTATGAAGTCTATTTAATTGGTGTCCTGTGCGAGAAGGCTTTTTAATTGCCGCCCTGGTAAAGAATTCTCTAAAATTGGCGTCCTGTTACCGGGTAAGAAGGCTCTTTAATTGGTGTCCTCGATAAGAATTCTCTTAAATGGTTTTACTGTGTAAGAGGGCTCTTTAATTTGCGTCCTGGATAAGAAGTCTCTTTAATGGGTGTACTGTGTAAGAAGTCTCTTAAATTGGTGTCCTGTATAAGAAGTCTCTTTAATGGGTTTACTGGGTAAGAAGGCTCTTTAATTGCTCTCCTGGATAAGAGGTCTCTTTAATGGGTGAAAGAAGGCTCTTTAATTGGTGTCCTTGGTAAGAAGTCTCTTTAGTTGGTATCCTGTGTAAGAATGCTTTTTAATTGGTATCCTGGGTAAGAAGTCTTTAAAATTGGTGTCCTGGGTAAGAAGTCTCTTTAATTGGTGTCCCGTGACAGAAAGCTTTTTAATTGGTGTACTGGGTAAGAAGTCTCTGAAATTGGTGTTCTGGGTAAGAATTTTCTTTAATTGGTGTCCTGTGGAAGAAGGCTTTTAATTGGTGTCCTGTGTAATAAGGCTCTTTAGTTGGAGTCCTGAGTAAGAAGTCTCTAAAATTGGTGTCTTGGATAAGAAGTCTCTTTAATTGGTGTCCTGTGTAAGAACGTTTTTGAAATGGTGTCCCGGGTAAGAAGACTCTTATATTGGTGTCCTGGGTAAGAAGTCTTTTTATTAGGTGTCTTGCGTAAGAAGGCTTTTTAATTTGTGTCCTGGGTAAGAAGTCTCGAAATTGGTGTCCTGGGTAAGAAGTCTCTTTAATTGGTGTCATGTGTAAGAAGGCTTTTTAATTGGTGTCCTGGGTAAGAAGTCTCTAGAATTGGTGTCCTGGGTAAGAAGTCTCTGAAATTGGAGCTTGGGTAAGAAGTCTCTTTAATTGGTGTCCTGTGTAAGAAGGCTTTTTATTTGGTGTCCTGTGTAAGATGGCTTATAATAGGTGTCCTGGGAAAAAGTCTCTAAAATTGGTTTCTTGTGTATTAAGTCTCATTAATTCGTGTCCTGTGTAAGAAGGCTTTTTAATTGGTTTCGAGTGTAAGAAGACTCTCAAATGGGTTTCCTGGTTAAGAAGTCTTTTTAATTGGTGTCCTGTGTAAGAAGGCTTTTTAATTGGTTTCCTTGATAAGAAGTCTCTAAAATTGGTGGTCAGGGTAAGAAGCCTCTTCAATTGGTGTCCTGTATAAGAAGGCTTTTTAATTGGTATCCTGGGTAAGGAGACTCTAAAACTGGTGTACTGGGTAAGAAGTCTCTTTATTTGGTGTCCTGTGTAAGAAGGCTTTTTAATTGGTGTCCTGGGTAAGAAGTCTCTAAAATTGGTGTCCTGGGTAAGAGGTCTCTTTAATTGGTGTCCTGTGTAAGAAGGTTTTTTAATTGGTGCCCTGCGTAAGAAGTCTCTTTAAATGGTGCCCTGGGTAAAAGTCTCTTTAATTGGTGTCCTGTGTAAGGAGGCTTTTTAATTGTTGTCCTGGGTACGAAGTCTCTAAAATTGGTGTCCTGGGTAAGAGGTCTCTTTGTTATCCTGTGTAAGAAGGCTTTTTAATTGGTGTCCTGTGTAAGAATGCCTTTTAATTGGTGTCCTGGTTAAGAGGTCTTTAAAATTGGAGTCCTAAGTAAGAAGTCTCATTAATTGGTGTCCTGTGTAAGAAGGCTTTTTAATTGGTTTCCTGGGTAAGAAGTCTCTAAAATTGGTGTCCTGGTTAAGAAGTGCCTTTAATTGGTGTTCTGTGTAAGAAGGCTTTTTATTGATGTCCTGGGTAAGAAGTCTCTAAAATTTGTGTCTTGGTTAAGAAGTCTCTTTAATTGGAGTCCTGTGTAAGAAGTCTTTTTAATTGGTGTCCTGGGTAAGAAATCTCTAAAATTAGTGTCCTGGGTAAGAAGTCTCTTTAATTGGTTTCCTGTTGTATAACGCTTTTTAATTGGTGCCCTGGATAAGAAGTCTCTAAAATTAGTTTCCTGGGTAAAAAGTCTCTTTAATTGTTGTCCTGTGTAAGAATGTTGTTTAATTGGTGTCCTGTGTAAGATTTCTTTTTAATTGGTTTCCTGTGTAAGAAGTCTCTAAAATTTGTCTTGGGTATAAAGTCTCTGAAATTGGTGTCCTGAGTAAGAAGTCTCTTTAATTGGTCTCCTGTGTAAGAAGGTTTTTTTTTAAATTGTGTCCTGGGTAAAAAGTCTCTAAAATTGGTGTCCTGGGTAAGAAGTCTAATTGTTGTCGTGTGTAAGAAAGCTTTTTATTGGTGTCCTGGGTAAGAAGTATCTAAAATTTTGATCCTGGGTATGAGGTCTCTTTAATAGGTGTCCTGTGTAAGATAGCTTTTCAATTGGTGTCTGGGGTAGGAAGTCTCTAAAATTGGTGTCCTGGGTAAGAAGTCTCTTTAATTGGTGTCCTGTGTCAGAAGGCTTTTTAAATGGTGTCCAGGGTAAGAAGTTTCTAAAATTGGTGACCTGTGTAAGAAGTCTCTGAAATTGGTGTCCTGGGTAAGAAGAATCTTTGATTAGTGTCCTGTGTAACAACGTTTTTGAAATGGTGTCCTGGGTAAGAAGTCTCTAGAATTGGTGTCCCGTGTAAAAAGGCTTTTTAATTGGTGTCCTGGGTAAGAAGTCGTTAAAATTTGTGTCTTGATTCTGAAGTTTCTTTAATAGTTGTCCTGTATAAGAAGGCTTTTTAATTGGTGTCCTGGGTGAGAAGTCTCTAAAATTGGTGTCCGGGGTAAGAAATCTCTTTAATTGGTGTCCTGTGTAAGAAGGCTTTTTAATTGGTGTCCTGTGTTAGAAGTCTCGGAAATTGGTGTCCTGGGTAAGAAGTCTCTTTAATTGGTGTCCTCTGTGAGGAGGCTTTTTAATTTATGTCCTGGGTAAGAAGTCTCTAAAATTTGTGTCCTTGTTAAGAAGTCTCTAAAATTGGTGTACTAGGTAAGAAGTCTCCTTAATTGGTGTCCTGTGTAAGAAGGCTTTTAATTGGTTTCCTGGGTAAGAAGACTCTAAAATTGGTGTCCTGGGTAAGAAGTCTCTAAAATTGGTGTCCTGTGTAAGAAGTCTCTTTAATTAGTTTCCTGTGTAAGAAGGTTTTAATTGGTGTCCTGGGTGAGAAGTCTCTTTTATGTGTGTCCTGTGTAAGAAGTCTTTTTAATTGGTGTACTGTGTAAGAAGACTTTTTAGTTGGTGTCCTGGTTAAGAAGTCTCTTTTTATTGGTGTCCTGTTTAAGAATGCTTTTTAATTGGTGTCCTGTGTAAGAAGGCTTTTTGTTTGGTGTCCTGGGTAAGAAGACTCTAAAATTGTTGTCCTGGGTAAGAAGTCTCATTAATTGGTGTCCGGTGTAAGAAGGCTTTTTAATTGTTTTCCTCGGTAAGAAGTCTATAAATTTGGTGTCCTGGGTAAGAAGTCTCTTTAATTGGTGTCCTGTGTAAGAAGGTTTTTTAATTGGTGTTCTGGGTAAGAATTCTCTAAAATTGGTGTCCTGGATAAGAAGTCTCTTTTATAGTTGTCCTGTGTAAGAAGGCTTAATAGTTTCCTGGGTATTGTATCTAAAATTGTTGTCCTGGGTAAGTAGTCTCTAGAATTGGTGTCCTGGGTACGAAGTCTCTTTAATTGATGTCCTGTGTAAGGAGGCTTTTTAATTGGTGTCCTGTGTATGAAGGCTTTTTAATTGGTGTCCTGGGTAAGAAGTCTCTAAAATTGGTGTCCTGGGTAAGAAGTCTCTTTCATTAGTGTCCTACGTAAGAAGGTTTTTAAATGGGGTCCTGGGTCAGAAGTCTGTAAAATTGGTGTCCTTGGTAACAGGTCACTTTAATTGGTGTCCTGTGTAGGGAGGCTTTTTAATTGGTTTCCTGTGTAAGGAGGATTTTCAATTGGTGTCCTGAGTAACAAGTCTCTAAAGTTGGTGTCCTGGGTAAGAAGTCTCATTAATTGGTGTCCTTTTGTAAGAAGGCTTTTTAATTGGTTTTCTGTGTAAGAAGTCTCTAAAGTTGATATCCTCGTTAAGAAGTCTCTTTAATTGGTATTCTCTGTAAGAAGACTTTTATTTGGTGTCCTGGGTAATAAGTCTCTTTAATTGGTGTCCTGTGAAAGAAGGCTTCTTAATTGGTGCCCTGGGTAAGAAGTCTCTTAAATTTGTCTGCTGGTTAAAAAGTTTCTTTAATTGGTGTCCTATGTAAGAAGGCTTTTTATGCGTGTCCTGGATAAGAAGTCTCTAAAATTGGTGTCCTGGATAAGAAGTCTCTTTAATTGGTGTCCTGGGTAAGAAGTCTCTTAAATTGGTGTCCTGTGTAAGAAGGCTTTTTATAGGTATCCTGGGTAAGAAGTATCTAAAATTGGTTTCCTGGGTAAGAAGTCTCTTTAATTGGTGTTCTGTGTAAGGAGGCTGTTTAATTGGCGTCATGAGTAAGAAGTCTCTAAAATTGGTATCCTGGGTATGAAGTCTCTTTAATTAGTGTCTTGAAAAAGAAGGCTTTTTAATAGTTGTCCTGGGTAAGAAGTTTCTGAAATTGGTTTCCTGGGTAAGAAGTCTCTTTAATTGAGGTCCTGTGTCATTTGGCTTTTTAATTGGTGTCCTGGGTAAGAAGTCTATAAAATTGGTGTCCTGGGTAAGAAGTCTCTTTAATTGGTGTCCTGTGTATGAAGGCCTTTTTAATTGGTGTCCTGGGTAAGAAGTCTCTAAAGTTTGTGTCCTGGGTAAGAAGTCTCTTTAATTGGTGTCCTGTGTAAGAAGGAGTTTTAATTGGTGTCCTGGGTAAGAAGTCTCTAAATTTGTTGTCCTCGGTAAGAAGTCTCTTTAATTGGTGTCCTCGGTGAAAAGAAGGCTTTTTAATTTCTGTCCTGGGTAAGAAGTCTCTAAAATTGGTGTCCTGTGTAAGAAGTCTCTAAAATTGGTTTCTTGGGTAAGAAGTTTCTGTAATTGGTGTCCTGTGTAAGAAAGCTTTTTAAATGGTGTCCTGTGTAAGAAGGGTTTTTAATTGGTGTCGTGGGTAAAAAGTCTCCAAAAATTGGTGTCCTGGTAAGAAGTCTCTTTAATTGGTGTCCTTGGTAAGAATTCTCTTTAATTGGTGGCCTGTGTAAGAAGAATCTTTAATTGGTGTCCTGGGTAAGAAGTCTCTTTAATTGGTGTCCTGGGTAAGAAGGCTTTTAAATTGGTGTACCGGTGTAGAATTCTCTAATACTGCTGTCCTGTGTGAGAAGGCACTTTAAATGTTGTCCAGTGTAAGAAATCTCTTTAATTAGAGTCCTGTTTAAGAAGGCTCTTTAAATGTTGTCCTATATAAGACGTCTCTTTAATGCGTTGATTGGTTGGGAAGGCTCTTTAAATTCTGCCCTGTGTAAGAAGGCTCTTTAAATGATGTCCTGGATAAGAAGTTTTGTTCTTGGTTGTGCTGGGTAAGAATTCTGTTTAATTGGTGTCCTGTGTAAGAAGGCTCTTTAATTGGTGTCTTGGGTAAGAAGTTTCTTTAATTGGTGTCCTGTGTAAGAAGGCTCTTTAATTGGTGTCCAGGATAAGAAGTCTCTTTAATGGGTGTACTGGGTAAGAAGTCTGTTTAATTTGTGTCCTTGGTAAGAAATCTCTTTAATTGGTGTCCTGGATAAGAAGTCTCTTTAATGGGTTTACTGGGTAAGAATGCTCTTTAATTGGTGTCCCGGATAAGAAGTCTGTGTAATTGGTTTACTGGGAAAGAAGGCTCTGTAATTGCTCTCCTGGATAAGAAGTCTGTTTAATGGGTGTACTGGGTAAGACGGCTCTTTATTTTCTGTCCTTGGTAAGAACGCTCTTTCATTGGTGTCCTGGGTAAGAAGTCTCTTTAGTTGGTATCCTGTGTAAGATGGATTTTTAATTGGTTTCCTGGGTAACAAGTCTTTGAATTGGTGTCCATGGTAAGAAGTCTCTGTAATTGGTTTCCTGTGTAAGGAGTTTTAGATGATGTTCTGGGTAAGAATTCTCTGAAATTGGTTTCCAGGATAAGAAGTCTCTTTAATTGGTGTCTTGTGTAAGAAGGCTTTTATGTAGGTGTCCTGGTTAAGAAGTCTCTAAAGTTGGTGTCCTGGGTAAGTTGTCTCTTTAATTGGTGTCCTGTTTAAGAAGGCTTTTTGATTGGTGTCCTTTGTAACAAGTCTCTAAAATTGGTGTCCCGGATAAGAAGCCTCCTTAAATGGCGTCCTTTGTAAGAAGGCTTTTTAAATTGTGTCCTGTGTAACAAGGATTTTTAGTTGGTGTCCTGGGTAAGAAGTCTCTAAAATTGGTGCCCTGTGTTACGCGTCTCTGAAATTGGTGTCGTGGGTAAGAAATCTCTTTAATTGGTGTCCTGTGTAAGAACATTTTTCAAATGGTGTCTTGGGTAAGAAGTCACTAAAATTTTTGTCTTGTGTAAGAAGTCTCTTTAATTGTTGTCGTGTGTAAGAAGGCTTTTTATTGGTATCCTGGGTAAGAAGACTCTAAAATTGGTGTCCTGTGTAAGAAGTCTCTTTAATAGTTGTCCTGTGTAAGTAGGCTTTTTAATTTGTGTCCTGGGTAAGAAGTCTCTAAAATTGGTGTCCTTGGTAAGACGTCTCTTTAATTGGTGTCCTGTAAGAAGGATTTTTAATTGGTGTCCTGTTTAAGAAGTTTCTAAAATGGGTGTCCTAAGTAAGAAGTATCTTTAATTTGTGTCCTGTGTAAGAAGGCTTTTTAATTCGTGTCCTGGTTAAGAGGTCTCTAAAGTTGGTGTCCTGGGTAAGAAATCTCTTTAATTGGAGTCCTGTGTAAGAAGACTTTTGAATTGGTGTCCTGGGTAAAGAGTCTCTTTAATTGGTGTCCTGTGTAAGAAGGCTTCTTAATTGGTGCCCTGGGTAAGAAGTCTCTAAAATTTGAGTCCTGGTTAAAAAGTTTATTTAATTGGTGTCCTATGTAAGAAGGCTTTTTATGCGTGTCCTGGGTAAGAAGTCTCTAAAATCTCTTTAAATTCTAAATTCTCTTTAATTGGTCTCCTGTGTAAGAAGGCTTTTTAATTGGTGTCCTGGGAAAGAAGTCTCTAAAATTGGTTTCCTGGGTAAGAAGTCTCTTTTATTGGTGACATGTGTGTGAAGGCTTTTTAATTCGTGTCTTGGGTAAGAAGTCTCTAAAGTAAGTGTCCTGGGTAAGAAGTCTCTTTAATTTGAGTCTTGTATAAGAAGGCTTTTTAATTGGTGTCCTGTGTAAGAAGGCTTTTTTATTGGTGTCTTGGGTAAGAAGTCTCTAAAATTGGTGTTCTGAGTAAGAAGTCTCTTTAATTGGTGTCCTGTGTAAGAAGGCATTTTAATTGGTGTCCTCGGTAAGAAGTCTTTGAAACTGGTGTCCTGGGTAGGAAGTCTCATTAATTGGTGTCCTGTGTAAGAAGGCGTTTTATTGGTTTCCTGCGTAAGAAATCTCTAAAATTGGTGTTCTGGGTAAGAAATCTCTTTCATTGGTGTCTCGTGTAAGAAGGCTTTATAACTGGTGTCCTGGGTAAGAAGTCTCTAAAATTTGTGTCCAGGGTAAGATGTCTCTTTAATTGGTGTCCTGTGTAAGTAGGCTTTTTAATTGGTGTCGCGGGTAAGAAGTCTCTAAAATTCGTGACCTAGGTAAGAAGTCTCTTTAATTGGTGTCCTGTGTAAAAAGACTTTTTAATTGGTGTCCTGGGTAAGAAGTCACTAAAATTGGTTTCCTGGGTAAGAAGTGTCTTTAATTCGTGCCCTGTGTAACAAGGCTTTTTAATTTGTGTAATATGTAAGTCTCAAAAATTGGTGTCCTGGGTAAGAAGTCTCTTTAATTGGTGTCCTGGGTATGAAGTCTCTATAATTGGTGTCGTATGTAAGAAGGCTTTTTAATTGTTGTACTGGGTAAGAAGGATTTTTAATTGTTGTCCTGGGTATGAAGTCTCTATAATTGGTGTCGTATGTAAGAAGGCTTTTTAATTGGTGTGCTGGGTAAGAAGTCACTAACATTGGTGTCCATGGTAAGAAGTCTTTAATTTGTGTCCTGTGTAAGAAGGCTTATTAAAGGATATCCTTGGTAAGAAGTCTCTAAAATTGGTGTCCTGGGTAATAAGTCTCTTTAATTAGTGTCCTGTGTAATAAGGCCTTTTAATTGGTGTCCTGGGTAAAAATTACTAAAATTGGTGTCCTGGGCAAGAAGTCTCCTTAATTGGTGTCCTATGTAAGAAGGGTTTTTAATTGGTGTCCTGGGAAAGAAGTCTCTAAAAGTGTTTTCCGGAGTAAGAAGTCTCTTTAATTGGTGCCCTGTGTAAGAATGCTTTTTAGTTGGTGTCCTGGTTATGAAGTCTCTTTAATTGGTGTCCTAGGTAAAAAGTCTCTTCAATTGGTGTCCTGTGTAAGAAGGCTTTTTAATTGGTGTCCTGGTTAAAAAGTCTCTAAAATTGGAGTCCTGTGTAAGAAGTCTCATTAATTGATGTCCTGCGTAAGAAGTCTCTTCAATTGGTGTTCTGTGTAAGAGGGCCTTTTAATTCGTGTCCAGGGTATGAAGTCTGTAAAATTGGTATCCTATTTAGGAAGTCTTTTTAATTGTTGTCCTCCGTAAGAAGGCTGTTTAATTGGTGTCCTGGTTAAGAAGTCTAAAATTGGTGTCCTGGGTAACAAGTCTCTCTAATTGGTGTCCTGGGTAAGAAATCTCTTTAAGTGGTGTCCTGTGTAAGATGGCTTTTTAATCGGAGTCCTGGGTAAGAAGTCTCTAAAATTGGTGTCCTGGGTAAGAAGCCTCATTAATTGGTGTCCTTTGTAAGGAGGCGTTTCAATTGGTTTTCTGGGTTAGAAGTTTCTAAAATTGGTGTCCTGGGTTAAAAGGCTCTTTAATTGGTGTCCTGTGTAAGAAGGCATTTTAATTGGTGTCCTGGGTAAGAAGTCTCTAAAATTGGTGTCCTAGGTAAGAAGTCTCTTTTATTGGTATCATGTTTAAGAAGGCCTTTTAATTGGTGTCCAGGGTAAGAAGTCTCTAAAATTGGTGTCCTGGTTGAGAAGTCTCTAAAATTGGTGTCCTAGGTAAGAAGTCTCTTTAATTGGTGTCCTGTGTAAGAAGGCTTTTTAATTGGTGTCCTTTGTAATAAGGCTTTTTAATTGGTGTTCTAGGGTAGGAAGTCTCTAAAATTGATGCCATGGGAAAGAAGTCTCTTTAATTAGTGTCCTGTGTAAGAGGGCTTTTTAATTGCTGTCCTCGGTAAGACGTCTGTTAATTTTGTGTCCTGGGTAAGAAGTCTCTTTAATTGGTGTCCTGTGTAATAAGGCTTTCTAATTGGTGTCAAGAATAAGAGGCCTCTAAAATTGGTGTCGTTGGTAAGAAGTGTCTTTAATTGGTGTCCTGTGTAAGAAGGATTTTTAATTGGTGTCCTGTGTAACAAGTCTCTAAAATTGGTGTCCCGGGTAAGAGGTCTCTTTAATTGGTGTCCTGTGTAAGAAGGTTTTTTAAATGTTTGACCTGTGTAAGAAGGGTTTTTAATTGGTGTCCTGTGTAAGAAGTTTCTTTAATTCGTATCTTGTGTAAGAAGGTTTTTGAAATGGTGTTCTGGGTAAGAAATCTCTAAAATTGGTGTCCTGGGTAATTAGTCTCTTTCATTGGTGTCCTGTGTAAGAAGGCTTTTTAATTGGTGTCCTGTGTAAGAATTCTTTTTAATTGGTGTCCTGGTAAAGAAGTCTCTAAAATTGGTGTCCTGGCTAAGAGGTTTCTTTAATATGTGTCCTGTGTAAGAAGGCTTTTTAGTTGGTGTCCTGGGTAAGAAGTTACTGAAATTGGTGTCCTTGGGAAGAAGTCTCTTTAAATTGTGTCCTGTGTAAGAAGGCTTTGTAGTTGGTGTCTTGTTTAGGATGTCTCTAAAATTGGGGTCCTGGGTAAGAATTGTCATTAATTGGTTTCCTGTGTAAGAAGGTTTTCTAATTGGTGTCCTGGTTAAGAAGTCGCAAAAATTGGTGCCCTGGTTAAGAAGTCTCTAAAATTGGTGTCCTATGTAAGAAGTCTCTTTAATTGGTGTCCTGTGTAAGAAGGCTTCTTAATTGGTGTCCTGTGTAAGATAGCTTTTTAATTGGTGTCCTGAGTGAGAAGTCTCTTAAATTTGTGTCCTGGTTATGAATTCATTTATAATTGGTGTCCTGTGTAAGAAGTATTTTTAATTGGTGTCCTGATTATGAAGTCTCTAATATTGGTGTCCTGGGTAAAGTGGTTTCTTTAATTTGTGTCCTGTGTAAGGTTTTTTATTTGGTGTCCTGTATAAGAAGTCTCTAAAATTGGTGTTCTTTGTAAGAAGTCTCTTTAATTGCTGTCCTGTGTAAGAAGATTTCTTAGTTGATGTCCTGGGTTAGACGTCTCTAAAATTATTGTCCTGGGTAAGAAGTCTCTTTAAATGGTGTCCAGTGTAAGAAGGCTTTTTAATTGGTGTCTTGGGTAAGAAGTCTCTAAAATTGGTTTCCTGGCTAAGAAGTCTCTGTAATTGGTGTCCTGTGTAAGAAGTCTTTTTAATCGGTATCCTGTGTAAGAAGTCTTTTTATTAGGGTTCCAGGGTAAGAAGTCTCTAAATTTGTTGTTCAGGGTAAGAAGTCTCTGAAATTGCTGTCCTGGGTAAGAAATCTCTTTAATTGGTGTACTGTGTAAGAAGGCTTTTTAAAGGGTTTCCTGCGTAAGAAGTCTCTAAAATTGGTGTCTTTAATAAGAAGACTCTTTAATAGGTGTCCTGTGTCAGAAGGCTTTTTAATTGGTCTCCTTTTTCGGAAGTCTCTAAAATTGGTGTCCTGTGTAAGAATTCTCTAAAATTTGTGTCCTTTGTAAGAAGTCTCTTTAATTGGTATCCTGTGTAAGAGGGCATTTTAATTGGTGTCGTTTCTAAGAAGGCTTTTGAATTGGTGTACTTTGAAAAAGTCTCCAAAATTGGTGTCCTGGGTAACAAGTCTCTTTAATTGGTGTCCTGGGTAAGTAGTCTCTTTAAATGGTGTTCTGTGTAAGAAGGCTCTTTAATTGGTGTCCTGAGTAAGAACTCTCTTTAATTGGTGTCCTGAGTAAGAGAGCTCTTTAATTGGTGTCCTGGATAAGAAGTCTCTTTAATTGGTGCCCTGTGTAAGAAGGCCCTTTAATAGTTTTCCTGGATAAGAACTCTCTTTAATACGTTTACTGGGTAAGAAGGCTGTTTGGTGTCCTGTGTAAGAAGGCTCTTTAAATGGTGTCCTGGGTAAGAAGTCTCTTTACTTGGGTGTCCTGTGTAAGAGGGCTCTTTATTTCGTGTCCTGGATTAGAACTCTCTTTAATGGGTTTACTGAGTAAGAAGGCTCTTTAATTGGTGTCCTGGATAAGAAGTCTCTCTATTAGGTTTACTGGGTTAGAAGGCTCTTTAATTGGTGTCCTTGATAAGAAGTCTCTTTAATGGGTGTAATGGGTAAGATGGCTCTTTAATTGGTGTCCTTCGTAAGAAGTCTCTTTATTTGGTGTCCTGGATAAGAAGTCTCTTTAATGGGTTAGTTGGTAAGAAGGCTCTTTAAATGTTGTCCTGGATAAGAAGTCTCTTTAATTGGTTTACTGGGAAAGAAGGCTCTTTAATGGGCGTACTTGGTAAGAAGGCTGTTTAATTGTTGTCCTTGGTAAGAAGGCTCTTTCTTTAGTATCCTGGGTAAAAAGTATCTACAATTGTTGTCCTGGGTAAGAAGTCTCTTTAATTGTTGTCCTTTGTAAGAAGGCTTTTTAATTTTTGTCCTGGGTAAGAAGGCTTTTTAATTCGTGTCCTGGTTAAGAAGTCTATAAAATTGGTCAGCTGGGTAAGAAGTCTCATTAATTGGTGTCCTGGGTAAGAAGTCTCTTTAATTGGTGTTCTCTGTAAGAACGCTTTTTAATTGGTGTCCTGTGTAAGAAGGCTCTTTAAATGGTGTCCTGGGTAAGAAGTCTCTAAAATTTTTGTCCTGTGTAAGAAGTCCCTTTAATTAGAGTCCTGGCTAAAGGGCTTTTTAATTGGTGTCTTGGGTAAGAAGTCTCTAAAATTGGTGTCTTGGGTAAGAAATCTCTGTAATTGGTGTCCTGTGTAAGAAGGCTTTTTAATTGGTGTCCTGCGTAAAAACTATGTAAAATTGGTGACCTGGGTAAGAAGTCTCTTTAATTTGTGTCCTGGGTAAGAAGTCTCTTTAATTGGTGTCCTCTGTAAGAAGGCTCTTTAATTGGTGTCCTGGGTAAGAAGTCTCTTTAGTTGGTGTCCTGAGTAATAGAGCTCTTCAATTGTTGTCCTGGATAAGAAGTCTCTGTAATTGGTTTCATGTAAGAAGGCTGTTTATTTGGTGTCCTGGATAAGAAGTCTCTTTAATGGGTTTACTGGATAAGAAGGCTCTTTATTTGGTGTCCTGTGTAAGAAATTTCTTTAAATTGTGTCCTGGGTAAGAAGTCTCTTTAATTGGTTTTCCTGTGTAGGAAGCCTCTTTAATTGGTGTCCTGGATAAGAAGTCTCTTTAATTTTTTTAATGCGAAAGAAGGCTCTTTAATAGGTGTCCTGTGTAAGAAGGTGTAAATGGTGACCAGGATATGAATTCTGTTTGGTGGGTGTGCTGTGTAAGAAGTCTCTTTAATTGGTGTCCTGTGTAAGAAGACTCTTTAATGGGTGTCCTGGGTAAGAAGTCTCTTTAATTGGTGTACTTTCTAAGAAGGCTCTAAAATTTGTGTCCTGGATAAGAAGTCTAATTAATGGGTTACTCGGTAAGAAGTCTCTTTCATTGGTGTCCTGGATAAGATGTCTCTTTAATGGGTTTACTGGGTAAGGAGGCTCTTTAATTGGTGTCTTGGATAAGACGTTTCTTCAATGGGTGAACTGGGTAAGATGTTCTTTAATTGGTGTCCTTGGTAAGAAGTCTCTTTAATTGGTGTCCTTGGTAAGAAGTCTCTTTAATTGGTGTCCTGGATTAGATTTTTTTTAATGGGTTTACTGGGTAACAAGACTCTTTAAATCGTGTCCTGGATAAGAAGTATCTTTAATTGGTGTACTGTGTAATTGGTTTACTGGTTAAGAAGGCTCTTTAATTCCTCTCCTGTATAAGAAGTCTCTTTAATGGGTGTACTGGGTAAGAAGGCTCTTTAATTGGTGTCCTAGGTAAGAAGTCTCTTTAGTTGGTAAGAATTCTCAATTAGTTTCCTGTGTAAGAGGGCTTTTTAATTGTTTTACTGGGTTAGATGTCTCTATTGATGGAGTCCTGGTTAAGAAGTCTCTTTAATTGGTGTCCTGTGTAAGAAGGCTTTCTAATTGGTTTCTTGGGTAAGAAGTCTCTAAAATTAGTGCCCTGTGTAAGAAGTCTCTTTAATTGGTGTCCTGTGTAAGAAGGCTTTTTAATTGGTGTCCTGGGTAAGAAGGTTCTTTAATTGGTGTCCTGGGTAAGAAGTCTCTTTAATTGGTGTCCTGTGTAAGAAGGCTTTTTAATTGGTGTCCTGGGAAAGAAGTCTAAAAAATTTGTGTCCTGGGTACGAAGTCTCTTTAATTGGTGTCATGTGTAATTAGGCATTTTAATTGGTGTCCTGGGTAACAAATCTCTAAAATTGGTGTCCCGGGTAGGAAGTCTCTTTAATTGGTATCCTGTGTAAGAAGGCTTTTTACGTGGTGTCCTGTGTAAGAAGGTATTTTACTTGGTGTCCTGGGTAAGAAGTCTCTAAAATTGATGTCCTTTGTAAGAAGTCTCTAAAATTGGTGTCCTGGGTAAGAACTCTCTTTAATTGGTGTCTTGTGTAAGAAGGTTTTTGAAATGGTGTTCTGGGTAAGAAGTCTCTGAAATTGGTGTCCTGGGTAAGAACTCTCTTTCATTGTTGTCCTGTGTAAGAAGGCTTTTTAGTTGGTGTCCTGGGTAAGAAGTCTCTAAAATTGGTGTCCTTTGTAAGAAGTCTCTTTAATTGGTGTCCTGTGTAAAAGGTTTTTTAATTGGTGTCCTGGGTAAGAAGTTTCTAAAATTGGTGTCCTTGGTAAGAAGTCGCTTTAATTGGTATCCTATGTAAGAAGGGTTTTTAGTTGGTGTACTGGGTAGGAAGTCTAATATTGGTGTCCTGGGTAAAATGTCTCCAAAATTGGTGTCCTGGTTATGAAGTCTCTTTAATTGGTGTCCTGTGTAAGAAGTATTTTTAATTGGTGTCCTGGGTATGAAGTCTCTAAAATTGCTGTCCTGTGTAAGAAGTATTTTTAATTGGTGTCCTGGGTAAGAAGTCTCTAAAATTTGTGTCCTGGGTAAGAAGTCTCCTTAATTGGTGTCCTGTATAAGAAAGCTTTTTAATTGGTGTCCTGTGGAAGAAAGCTTTTTAATTGGTGTCCTGGGTACGAAGTTTCTAAAATTGGTGTCCTGAGATAGAAGTTCTTTAATTAGTGTCCTGTGTAAGAGGGCTTTTTAATTGGTGTCCTGGGTTAGAAGTCTCTAAAATAGTTGTCCTGGGTTAGAAGGCTCTTTAATTGGTGTCCTATGTAAGAAGGCAATTGAATTGGTGTCCTGGGTAAGAAGTCTCTAAAATTTGTGGCCTGGGTAAGAATTCTCTTTAATTAGTGTCCTCAGAAAGAGGGCTTTTTAATTGGTGTACTGGGTAAGAATTCTGTAATATTGGTGTCCTGGGTAAAATGTCTCTAACATTGGTGTCCTGGGTAAGAAGTCTCTGTAATTGGTGTCCTGTGTAAGAAGGCCTTTTAATTGGTGTCCTGTGTAAGAAGTCTCTTTAATTTTTGTCCTGTGTAAGAAGGCTTTTTAATTGGTGTCCTGGATAAGAAGTCTCTAAAATTGGTGTCATGGGTAAGAAGTCTCTTTAATTGGTGTCCTGTGTAAGAAGGCTTTTTAATTGGTGTCCTGGGTAATAAGTCTCTAAAATTGGTTTCCTGGGTAAGAGGACACTTTAATTGGTGTCCTGTGTGAAGGCTTTTTAATCGGTGTCCTGTGTATGAAATCTTTTTATTAGGGTTCCAGGGTAAGAAGTTTCTAAATTTGGTGTTCAGCGTAAGAAATCTCTGAAATTGCTGCCCCTCGGTAAGAAGTCTCTTTAATTGGTGTCCTCCGTAAGAAGGCTTTTTAAGTGGTGTCCTGGGTAAGATATATCTAAAATTGGTGTCCTTGGTAAGAAGTCTCTTTAATAGGTGTCGTGTGTAAGAAGGCTATTTAGTTGGTGTCCTGTGTAAGAAGTCTCTAAAATTGGTGTCCTGGGTAAGAAGTCTCTTTAATTGGTGTCCTGTGTAAGGATTTTTATTTGGTGTCCTGGGTAAGAAGTCTCTAAAATTGGTGTCCTGTGTAAGAAGTCTCTAAAATTGTTGTCCTTTGTAAGAAGTCTTTTAATTGGTATACTGTGTAAGAGGGCTTTTTAATTATTGTCCTGTCTAAGAAGCCTTTTTAATTGGTGTCCTAGGTAAAAAGTCTCTAAAATTGGTGTCCTGAGTAAGAAGTCTCTTTAATTGGGGTCCTGAGTAAGAGAGCTCTTTAATTGGTGTCCTGGATAAGAAGTCTCTTTAATTGCTGTCCTGTGTAAAAAGGCTCTTTAAATGGTGTCATGAATAAGAAGTCTCTTTAATGGGTTTACTGGGTAAGAAGGCTCTTTATTTGGTGTCCTGTGTAAGAAGGCCCTTTAACTGGTGACCTGGGTAAGAAGTCTCTTTAATTGAGTGTCGTGTAGGAAGGCTCTTTAATTGTTGTCCTTGATAAGAAGTCTTTAATGGGTTAATGGTTAAGAAGACTCATTAGTACGTGTCCTGTGTAAGAAGACTATTTAATTGCTGTCCTGGGTAAGAAGCCTCTTTAATTGGTGTCCTTTGTAAGAAGGCTCTTTAATAGGTGTCCGAGATAAGAAGTCTCTTTAGTGGGTTACTGGGTGAGAAGGCTCTTAAATTGGTGTATTTGATAAGAAGTCTCTTTAATGGGTTTACTGGGTAAGAAGGCTCTTTAATTGGTGATCCTGGATAAGAAGTCTCTTTAATGGGTTTACTGGGTACGAAGGCTCTTTAATTGGTGTCCTTGGTAAGAAGGATCTTTAATTGGTGTCCTGGGAGCGTAGTCTCTTCAGTTGGTATCCTGTGTAAGAAGGCTTTTTAAATGGTGTCCTAGGTAAGAAGTCTTTAAAATTGGTGTCCTGGGTAAGAAGGTTTGGTGTCCTGTGCAAGAAGGCTTTTTATTTGGTGTCCTAGGTAACAATTCTCTTAAATTGGTGTCCCGGGTAAGAAGTCTCTTTAATTGGTGTCCTGCGTAAGAATGCTTTTTAATTGGTGTCTTGTGTAAGAAAGCTTTTAATTGGTGTCCTGCGTAAAAAGTCTCTTAAATTGGTATCCCGGCTAAGAAGTCTCTTTAATTCGTGTCCTGAATAAAAAGGCTTTTTAATTGGTGTCCTGGGTAAGAAGTCTCTAAAATTGGAGTCCTGAGTAAGAAGTCTCTTTAATTAGTGTCCTGAGTAAAAAGGCTTTTTATTGGTGTCATGGGTGAGAAGTCTGTAAAGTTGGTGTCCCGGGTAAGAAGTCTGTTTAATTCGTGTCCTGTGTAAGAAAGCTTTTAAATTGGTGTTCTTTGTATGATGTCTCTAAAATTGGTGTCTTGGGTAAGAAGTGTCTTTAATTGTTGTCCTGTGTAAGAAGGCTTTTTAATTGGTGTCCTGGGTAAGCAGTCTCTAAAATTGGTGTCCTGGGTAAGATGTCTCTTTAAATAGTGTCCTGTGTAAGAGGGCTTTTTAATTGGAGTCCTGGGTAAGAAGTCTCTAAAATTGGTGTCCTGTTAAGAAGTCTCTTCAATTGGTGTCCTTTGTAAGAAGGCTTTTTAATTGGTTTCCTGTGTAAGAATTCTCTAAAATTGGTATCCTGGGTAAGGAATCTCTTTAATTTAATTTCATTTGGTGTCCTGGGTAAGAAATCTCTAAAATTGGTGTTCCGGTTGAGAAGTCTCTTAATTTGGTGTCCTGTGTAAAAAGGCTTTTAAATTAGTGTCCTGTGTAAGAAGTCTCTAAAATTGGTGTCCTAGGTAAGAAGTCTCTTTAATTCGTGTCCTGTGTAGGAAGGCTTTTTAATTTGTATACTGAATAATAAGTCTTTAAAATTGGTGTCCTGGGTAAGAAGTCTCATTAATTGGTGCCCTGTGTAAGAAGGCTTTTTAAATGGTGTCCTGGGTAAGAAGTCTCTAAAATTGGTGTCCTGGGTAAGAAGTCTCTTTAATTGGTGTCCTGAGTAAGAAGTCTCTTTAATTGGTGTCCTGTGTAAGAAGGCTTTTTAATTGGTGTCCTGGGTAAGAAGTCTCTAAAATCGTGACCTGGGTAAGAAGTCTCTTTAATTAGTGTCCTGTGTAAGAAGGCTTTTTAATTGATGTCCTGGGTAAGAAGTCTGTAAAATTGGTGTCCTGGGTAAGAAGTCTCTTTAGTTAGTGTCCTGTGTAATAAGGCTTTTTAATTTGTGTCCTTGGTAAGTAGTATCTAAAATTGGCGTCCTGGATAAGAAGTCTCTTTAATTGGTGACCTGTGTAAGAAGGATTTTTAATTGGTGTCCTGGTTAAGAAGTATCTAAAATTGGTTTCCTGGGTAAGAAGTCTCTTTAATTGGTGTCCTGTGTAAGAAGGCTATTTAATTGGTTTCCTGGGTAAGAAGGATTTTTAATTGGTGTCCTGGGTAAGAAGTCTCTACAATTGGTGACCTGGGTAGGAAGACTCACTAATTGCTGTCCTGGATAAGAAGTCTCTTTAATTGGTATCCTTCGTAATAAGGCTTTTTAATTGGTTTCCTGTGTAATGAGCCTCTTTATATGGTGTCCTGGGTAAGAAGTATCAAAAATTGGTGTCCTGGGTAAGAAGTTCCTTTAATTAGTGTCCTGTTAATAGGTCTTTTTAATTGGTTTCCTGGGCATGAAATCTCTAAAATTGGTGTCCTTGGTAAGAAATCTCTTCAATTGGTGTCCAGTGTAAGAACGCTTTTTAATTGGTATCCTGTGTAAAAAGTCTCTAAAATTGGTGTTCTGGGTAAGAAGTCTCTTTAATTGGTGACCTGGGTTAGAAGTCTCTTTAATGGGTGTCCTGTGTACAAAGGCTCTTTAATTCGTGTCCTGGGTAAGAAGTCTCTTTAATTGGTGACCTGGGTTAGAAGTCTCTTTATTAGTTGTCCTGTGTACAAAGGCTCTTTAATTCGTGTCCTGGGTAAGAAGTCTCTTTAATTGTTGTCGTGAGTATGAGAGCTCATTAATTGGTGTATTGGATAAGAAGTCTCTTTAATATATTTACTGAAAAATAGGGCTCTTTTTTTGGTGTTCTGTGTAATAAGGCTCTTTAAATGGTGACCTGGTTAAGAAGTCTGTTTATTGGGTGTGCTGTGTAAGAAGTATATTTAATTGGTGTCCTGGATTAGAATTCTCTTTAGTGGGTTTATTGGGTAAGAAGTCTCTTTAATTGGTGTTCTGGATTAGAAATCGTTTGAAAGGGTTTACTGGGTAAGAAGGCTCTTTAATTGGGGTCCTGGATAAGAAGTGTCTTTAATTGTTTTACTCCTTAAAAAGGCTCTTTAATTGATCTGGATAAGACGTCTCTTTAATGGGTGTACTGGGTAAGAAGGCTCTTTAATTGGTTTCCTTGGTAAGAAGGCACTTTAATTGGTGTCGTGGGTAAGAAGTCTCTTTAGTTGGTATCCTGTGTAAGAAGGCTTTTTAATTGGTGTCCTGGGTAAGCTGACTTTAAAATTGGTGTCCTGGGTAAGAAGTCTCTTTAGTTGGTGTCCTGTGTATGAAGGCTTTTTAATTGGTGTCCTTGGTAACAAGTCTCTTATATTGGTGTCCTGGGTAAGAAGTCTATTTAATTGGTGTCTTGTGTAAAATGGCCTTTTAATAGGTGTCCTGGGCAAGTAGTCCCTAAAATTGGTGTCCTGGGTAAGAAGTCTCTTTAATTGTTTTCCTGGGTAAAAAGTCTCTAAAATTGGTGTCCCGGGTAAGAAGTCTCTTTAATTGGTGTCCTGTTTGAGAAGGCTTTTTAATTGGTGTCTTGTGTAAGATGGCTTTTTAATTGGTGTCCTGTGTAAGAAATCTCTAAAATTGGTGTCCTGTGTAAGAAGTCTCTGAAATTGGTGTCCTGGTAAAGAAGTCTCTTTAATTGGTGTCCTGTGTAAGAAGATTTTTGAAATGGTGTCCTGGGTAACAAGTGTCAAAATTGGTGTCCCGGGTAAGAAGTCTCTTTAATTCGTGTCCTGTGTAAGAATTCTTTTTAATTTGTGTCCTGGGTAAGAAGTCTCTAAAATTGGTGTCCAGGGTAAGAAGTCTCATTAATTAGTGTCCTGAGTATGAACGTTTTTTAATTGGTGTCGTGGGTGAGAAGTCTCTAAAATTGGTGTCCCAGGTAAGAAGCCTCTTTAATTGGTGTCCTGTGTAAGAAGGCTTTTTAATTGGTGCCCTGTGTAAGAAGGCTTTTTAATTGGTTTCGTAGGTAAGAAGTCTATAAAACTGGTGACCTGGCTAAGAAGTCTCATTAATTGGTGTCCTGTGTAAGAAGCCTTTTTAATGGGTGTCCTTTGTAAGAAGGCTTTTTAATTGGTGTCCTGGGTAAGAAGTCTCTGAAATTGGTGTCCTTGGTCAGAAGTCTCTTTAATAAGATTCCTGTGTAATAGGGCTTTTTAATTGGCGTCCTGGCTAAGAAGTCTCTTAAATTGGTGTCCTGGGTAAGAAGTCTCTTAAATTGGTGTCCTGGGTAAGAAGTCTTTTTAATTGGTGTCCTGTGTAAGAAGGCTTTTTAATTGGTGTCCAGGGAAAGAAGTCTCTAAAATCGGTGTCATGGATAAGATATTTCTTTAATTAATGTCTTGTGTAAGAAGGCTTTTTAATTGGTGTCCTGGGTAAGAAATCTCTAGAAATGGTGTTCTGGGTAAGAAGTCTCTTTAATTAGTGTCCTGTCTAAGAAGGCTTTTTAATTTGTGTCCTGTGTAAGAAGTCTCTAAAATTGGTGTCCTGGGTAAGAAGTCTCTATAATTCGTGTCCTGTGTAAGAAGGCTTTTTAATTTGTGTACTGACTAATAATTCTCTAAAATTGGTGTCCTGTGTGAGAAGTCTTTTTAATTGGTGTCCTGTGTAAGAAGGCTTTTTAATTGGTGTCCTGTTTAAGAAGTCTCTTTAATTGGTGTCCTGGGTAGGAAGTCTCTTTAATTGGTGTCCTGTGTAAGAACACTTTTTAATTGGTGTCCTGGGTAAGAAGTATCTAAAATTTGTGTCCGGGGTAAGAAGTCTCTTTAATTGGTGTCCTGTGTCAGAAGGCTTTGTAATTGATGTCCTGGGTAAGAAGTCGCTACAATTGGTGTCGTGGGTAGGAAGACTTTTTAATTATTGTACTGAGTAATGAGGCTTTTTAATTGGTGTCCTTGGTAAGAAGTGTCTAAAACTGGTGTCCTGGTTCAGAAATATCTTTAATTGGTGACCTGTGTAAGAAGGCTTTTTAATTGGTGCCCTGGGTAAGAAGTATCTAAAATAGGTGTTCTGGGTAACAAGTCTCTTTAATTGGTGACCTGTGTAAGAAGGCTTTTTAAGCGGTGTCCTGTGTAAGAAGTATATAAATTGGTGTTCTGGGTAACAAGTCTCTTCAATTGGTGACCTGTGTAAGAAGGCTCTTTAATTGGTGTCCTGGGTAAGAAGTCTCTTGAATTCGTGTCCTGGGTATGAAGTCTCATTAATTGGTGTCCTGCGTAAGGAGGCTTTTGAATTGGTGTCCTGGTTTAGATGTCTCTAAAATTGGTGTCCTGGGTAAGAAGTCTCTAAAATTGGTGTCCTAAATTAGAAGTCTCTTTAATGGATGTACTGGGAAAGATGGTTCTTTAATTGGTGTCTTTTGTCAGACGTTTCTTTACTGCGTGTACTCTGTAAGAAGTCTCTTAAATTTGTGTCCTGTTTAAGAAGTCTCTTTAATGGGTGTACTGGGTAAGAAGACTAAGGAATTAGTGTCTTGAATAAGAAGTCTCTTTAATTGGTGTTCTGCGTAACAAGTCTCTTTAATGGGTGTAGTGGGTAACAAGTCTTTTTTAATGGGTATCCTATGTAAGAAGTCTCTTTAATTGGTGTCCTGGGTATGTCTCTTTAATTGGTGTCCTGTGTAAGAAGTCTCTTTAATTAGAATACTAGGTAAGAAGTCTCTTTCATGGCTGTACTTAGGTAAGAAGTCTCTATAATGGGTGTCGTGGGTAAGAAGGCTCTTTAATTGGAGCACTAGGGTAGAAGTCTCTTTCATGGATAAACTTTGTTAAGAAGGCTCATTAATTGGTGTACTTAGTAATAAGTCTCTTTCATGTGGGTACTTTGGTAAGAAGGCTCTGTAATTGGTGTCCTAGGTAAGAAGTCTCTTTAATTGTTTTACTAGGTAAGGTGTCTCTTTCATGGGTGTACTTTGGTAAGAGGTCTCTTTAATGGGTGTACTTGGTAAGAAGGCTATTTAATTGGTATCCTGGGTAAGAAGTCTCTTTAATTTGTGTAATAAGTAAGAAATCCCTTTCATGGGTGTACTTTCGTAAGAGGTCTCTATAATGGGAAGTACTTGGTAAGAAGTCTCTTTAATTGGCGTCCTGTGTATGAACGCTTTTTAATTGATGACTTGGGTGAGACGTCTCTAAAATTGGTGTCCTGGGTAAGAAGTCTCTTTAATTAATGTCCTTTGTAATAAGATTTTAATTGGAGTCCTGTTTAAGAACTCTCTATAGTTGGTGTCCTGGGTAAGAAGTCTCTTTAATTGGTGTCCTGTGTAAGAAGGCTATTTAAATGGTGTCCTGTGTAAGAAGGCTTTTTAATTGGTGTCCTGGGTAAGAAGTCTCTAAATTTGGTGTCCTGGGTATGAAGTCTCTTTAATTGGTGTCCTGTGTAAGAAGCCTTTTTATTTTAAAATGTTGTTCTGAGTACAAAGTCTCTAAAATTGGTGTCCTGGGTAAGAAGTCTCTTTAATAGTTTTCCTCTGAAAGAAGGCTTTTTAATTGGTGTCCTGGGTAAGAAGTCTGTAAAATTGGTTTCCTGGGTAAGAAGTCTCTTTAATGGGTGTCCTGTGTAAGAAGGCTTTTAAGTTGGTGTCCTGGGTAAGAAGTCTCTAAAATTGGTGTCCTGGGTAAGAAGTCTCTGTAAATGGTGTCCAGTATATGAGGGCTTTTTAATTTGTCCTGTTTACGAATGCTTTTTAATTGGTGTCCTGGGTAAGAAGTTTCTTTAAATGGTGTCCTGTGTTAGAGGTCTCTTTAAATGGTGTCCTGGGTAAGAAGTCTCTTTAATTGGTGTCCTGTGTAAGAAGGCCCTTTAATTAGTGTCCTGGGTAAGAAGTCTCTTTAATTGGTGTCCTGTGTAAGAAGGCTATTTAATTGGTGTCCTGGTGAAGAATTCACTAAAATTGGTGTCCTATGTAAGAAGGCTCTTTAATTGGTGTCCTGAGTAAGTACTCTGTTTAATTGGTGTCATTGTGTAAGTAGGCTTTTTAAATGGTGGCCTGTGTAAGAAGTATCTAAAATTGGTTTCCTGGGTAAGAAGTCCCTTTAATTGGTGTACTGTGTAAGAAGTCCCTTTAATTGGTGTACTGGATATGAAGTCTGTCTAATGGGTTTACTAGGTACGAAGGCTCTTTATTTGGTGTCCTGGATTCGAATTCTCTTCAATGGGTGTACTGGGTAAGATGGCTCTTTAATTGGTGTCCTTAGTAAGAATTCTCTTTAATTGGTGTCCTGGATAAGAAATCTCTTTAATGGGTTTACTGGGTAAGAAGGCTCTTTAATTGTTGTGCTGGATAAGAAGTCTCTTTAATTGGTTTACTGGATAAGAAGGCTCTTTAAATGCTCTCCTGGATAAGAAATATCTTTAATGGTTGTACTGGGAAAGAAGGCTCTTTAATTGGTGTCCTTGGTAAAAAGGCTCTTTAATTGGTGGCCTGGGTAAGGAGTCTCTTTAGTTGGTATCGTGAGTAAGAAGGCTTTTTAATTGGTGTCGTGGCTAAGACGTCTCTTTAATTGGTGTCCTGTGTAAGAATGCTTTTTAATTGGTGTTCTTGGTAACAAGTCTCTTAAATTGGTGTCCTGGGTAAGAAGTCTCTTTAATTGGTGTCCTGTGTAAGATGGCTTTTTAATTGGTTTCCTGGGTAAGTAGTCTCTGAAATTGGTGTCCTGGGTAAGAAGTCTCTTTAATTGGTGTCCTGTGTAAGAAGGCTTTTCAAATTGTGTCTTGTATAAGAAGGCTTTTTAATTGGTGTCCTGTGTAAAAAGTCTCTAAAATTGGTGACCTGGTTAAGAAGTCTCTTTAATTGGTGTCCTGTGTAAGAAGGTTTTTGAAATGGTGTCCTGGGTAAGAAGTTTCTAAAATTGGTGTCCAGGTTAAGAAGTCTCTTTAATTCGTGTCCTGAGTAAGAAGTCTTTTTAATTGGTGTACTGAGTGAGAAGTCTGTAAAATTGGTGTCCTGCGTAAGAAGTCTCTTTAATTTGTGTCCTGATTAAGGTTTAATTGGTGTCCTGGGTGAGAAGTCTCTAAAATTGGTGTCCCGGGTAAGAAGTCTCTTTAATTGGTGTCCTGTGTCAGAAGGCTTTTTAATTGGTGTCCTGGGTAAAAAGTCTCTACAATTGGTGTCCTGCGTAAGAAGTCTCTTTAATTTGTGTCCTGTTTAAGAAGGCTTTTTAAATTGTGTCCTGTGTAAGAAGGCTTTTTAATTGGTGTCCTAGGTTAGAAGTCTCTAACATTGGTGACCTGGGTAAGAAGTCTCCTTAATAGGTGCCCTGTGTAAGAAGGCTTTTTAATTGGTGTCCT
>Ga0268261_10000532_pt1 | contig 24226 bp, 17 predicted proteins | sample TergutNc150P1_FD_190353 | JGI IMG/M metagenome (GOLD analysis project Ga0268261, IMG submission 190353) | Nasutitermes corniger P1 segment gut microbial community from laboratory colony in Florida, USA - Nc150 P1 (SPAdes) (version 2) | ecosystem: Host-associated > Arthropoda: Insects >...
CGAAAAAGGGAGGCTAACTGGCCGCGCACAGGGAATTGAAATGGCCGTGAGCGAGGATTTGAGTTGGCCGCCCAGAGGGAAGTCCCAGTGGCCCTTGACACCGAAACGGCGAGAGTTTTTGGAAGCCGCAAAACATGGTAGAGCGCGGTTACGCGATTCTGACGGAATCAGCATCGTTGCGCTACCTGAGACAGAGCTAGAAGCTCTAGATGCGATCGCCCAGTGGTCGGCAAATCACCAACGACTGACTGCATTGTTAGCTGCTAACCGACGGTTAACCGCCACAGATTTGGGGCCGCTCGCGTGGCTCCGTGCATTCGATCGTGAGGATCAACTTGAGTTTTGTGACGAACTCCAAGATTCACTGATCCATGCAATTTCCACCCTTAATGGCGGGGAGATCATGGAAACGGTAACGCCACTAAGGCGCGTGAAGTTCTAGGCTGGCAGCCAACAGTTACCTTCGAAGAAATCGTTCGCCTCATGGTTGATCACGATATCCAGTTATTGCAAAGACCGTAGAGTACGCACGATGGTGTCGGAGACACTGAATTAACTGCGTTCTGGGGTTCGCCCTGCAACCATAAGAACCAGTCGAGCCTTCTATGAGCGCTATCAATGGTGATATTGTTGGAGGCAATTACTTGCTGAATGATTTTAACAAATTCTGTGTAACCTTTGCGATTTCGGATTTCATCGAGGCGGATACCAAAAATTCCAGCATACTCTGGCAAAAAGGTGCGTACACGAATATCGTAAATGGCAAAGTCGTCACGACTGTAGCAGTAGTAGTTATGCAAAGTTAAGTATTTGGAAACGAAGGAGAAAAGATTTACTTCGGGTATCTTGGCCAGTAATTCGTCTCCTACAGTAGCATCACCAGCGGCAATCCTTCGGTCTAGCGAGTCGATGCTTATTATTCTATCGGCAATTCCTTTGGCGTTAATTTTTTTCGCCTGCCTGAATAATTGCGTTGAATAGTAGAAATCGATCAACTTGATTTTAGCGGTAACTATCTCCATGTCGTTATTAGCAGGGAACTGCTGTAACGCCATTCTCAATATCTGTTCATCAACAGAATCTTTGAATCCATTAATCTTATCGCTGTTAAGATCAGCCTCCGCAATGGGCAAAGGCGGTGGTGGTTTGCGCGCCATTACATTAGGCATTTTCTGCTTTTAACGCGAGCACATCAGCTATGTCGGTATCTTCGAGCTTGGTGGCGGCATCAATCACTTCGCGCTCCTTATGGATTTAACGCCACGGTACGCGAGCTTATTTGGCTGGTTCGTTATCAGGTTTCGCTGCGGGCCTTGCATTCGCGATTTTAAGCGTTAACGGAGTAACGGGGCGCCCGGTGTATTCGGAAAGCCGGATAGCTGTTTGGGCGCGGCGCACATCGTCGCGGGTTACTTTAATTACATTAGGCATTATTTTAGTCCTCAGTCTCGGTGATAATTTCGCTATCATTAATAATAGCACCTAAGTTAGCGAGCTTGGATGCTGGCTGGTTCTCCAGCCAGGTTTGGGCAGCAGAAACTACAGCTTCAGCTAACGGTTTGTCTTCGGGCTGCAGCAAGCTGGAGTCGAGCAACTTCACCAGCGCTGCTTCGCCTAAAGCCGCACCAGAGCGATCGCTGCTTCCGGCTAGTTCAGTGGCCCACCGCAGCATTCTCAAGGACTCTTCGCGATTCCATCGGCGTTCAATTTCTTTGGCGCTGCGCCGGTTTAGGGAACTGCCCACCATCGAACCTATCAGAGCTAATAGGCCGGGCACAAACATACCCGCTATCATGAAAAATGTTCCGTCGTATCTCATGACTCAACGCTATGATCAGTGACAACCGGGGTGATGGGGGTTACGTGGGGTGGAGTCCTACTCTGCCGGTGGGGTACCGTGTGCAAATCGAAGTTTTTCACGACTAAAATCGAAGTTTTTCACGCAAAAAATTGGAGTTTTTGTCGGCCTAAATCGACGTTTTTCTCGGGGGAATATGGATTATTTCTCCGGTTAGTAGGCGCCGTCGCGCCCTAGTACGGCTTTGGCGGTCCGCAGCATAATCAGTAGGTCTTCAGTGAGGGACCAGTTTTCGATGTAGTACAAATCGAGTCGCATCGCTTCTGCGGGGCTAAGGTTGCTGCGCCCACTTACCTGCCAAAGGCCGGTCATCCCGGGCCTTACAAACAGGCGACGCTCTACGCCATCGTTATAGAGCTTTGCCTCAGAAGCTAATGGGGGCCTGGGGCCTACCAGTGACATTTGGCCGCGCCACACATTGAAAAGTTGGGGGAGTTCATCAATGGAATAGCGCCTGATAAACTTACCGATTGGAGTAATTCGGGGGTCGTTTTTGACTTTGTTGATAAAGCCGATGTTAGGCCCCATCACTTCATGGAAGCGGGCTTCGGCATCAGGGTACATGGACCTGAACTTTAATATTTTGAACTCTTGGCCATCAACACCTATTCGGGTTTGCTTAAACAATACCGGGCCACCGGGGCTAGTGATTTTGATAATTAGTGCAACTAGGGCCATCGGGATAGCAAAAATAGCAATCAAAATGCCTGAACCTAGTAGGTCAAAAATGCGTTTGGCATGCTGTTGCTTAGAGGTGTACCCGGGCTTTTCCACGTGCAGCAGCGGCACCCCACCCATGTTGTGCATTACCATGCGGGTGCTAGCGACATCGGTTAATTTCGGCGCGATTGCCAATTCAATGTGATGGGGTTCTAACGACCAACTTAGTTGTTTTAAGTCTTTGGGAGTTAGTTCATCAACGCCGCTAATAATTACCGTGTCAATGTGGTTGCTAAGCGAATAGGGGAGTATGTCTTCTAACGAGGTGAGATGGTCAAGCATTACCGGCTGGGTCTCTGCCGCGATGGGGACAGCACCAGTCGTCAATGGCTCAGCGCTAGCCATCTCGGTTCTGGCCGTTTCGCTCCATTCAAAGTGTTCCACCGATGGGGTGCAAACTGCCACTATTTCTAGCCCAGTGGCGGGCAGCCGCTGAAACTCGCTGATCAAGTGCTCGGCAGTACTGGGGGTAGCCACCATTAACGCTCTGGACATGTTGCGCCCCCGCGCACGTTCTTTGACTAAGTTTTGGCGGATAATCCAACGCCCAAAGTTTAGAAATACTAGGCCGAGCGGGAAAGCAATACCCACAAAGGAGCGGCTAATGTCAATCCGCAGCAAGTAAGAGCCAATTGCTAGCAAACTAAAAACAGCAAATGTCACATTGGTAACTCGGGTGTATTCGGCTGCCCCGGCTCCCATGATCTTGATGTTCCACGCATCAGAAATGGCCAGGCCCAAAAACCACGTCGCCATCAACATCAGCGCGGTAAATGCCATTTGGTTGGTGACGTGGATGGGGTCCAGCCAGTCCAGTTCGGCAATGCCCCAGCGTAAAATGAACGCCACAAATACGGCGCTATAAATGGCAATAGCGTCCATCAACATCACGTTGCGAACTAAGTGACGCTGCCAACTCGGTACCCGTTTGGAGCCTTGGGCGCGCTCAAACCGACCGGGAGCAAACCGGGGCTGGGCCTGTCTCACCGCTTCCTGTTGCGCTGCCACTTGTTTTGCCATAGCTTTTCAATCCTACCCCCGCCCAGCCGCCCGCCGCCACGGTTAGCACTCCTTTATTATCTTGTGAGGCGGGGCCAACTTGCGACTTGCAACCCGATCGTGTTGCAAAATGTGTTGCATCATCTGTATCATGATTAAATGGCAACTATGATACGAAAGTCGATTCCGGTAAATATTCATTTGTCCGCATTGGCGGACTTGATCCGAATAGAGGGAACATTAGAGAGGCACGCTGTCGAAACGATGGTGGGGCCATTGCCTGAAAACATTTCGGAATCGGCAGCGCTGAGTGTGCTGCTTGAACTCGCCAAAGAAGTAGTTGACGAGCTTGTGCTGGAAGCTCAGTACGCGACTCTGGCCGCTTCTCGCGACAAAGAGGATGAAGAGTTCGATATGGCCGTTAGAGCGCGGCGGAGCCACCGCTCCGTTCTGAACTAACTCCACCGAAATGCCCTGACATGAGTTATTTACGAGGTACTGTCCATTTTGCTGATCTAGGTTATGGACAAAAGCCATTTTTGATTGTTTCGAACAATCGCCGCAATGCGGCCTTGGGGTCGGCATTGGCTGCCCGCATAACTACCAGCGCGAAGCCGCAACTGGCAACCGTAATACCACTTGGCCCTGGTGAGCCTTTGGTAGGCTGTGTTATGTGCGACGACATCGAGACCCTTTACCCGGAAGATTCGCTGCGCCATGTTGGCGCACTATCTCAAACCACCATGGCAGCAGTAAGCGCTGGTCTTAAAGTTGCTCTCGCCCTATAGCTGTTAGTGTTTGAATGGAGGCACAAAAGAGGCCCCGCCAAAGTGGCGAGGCCTCAAAAGGTTTTAAAATAAGCTACTTGCCGCCGGTGGTGGCAATACCTTGGACCAACCACCGCTGGCCTAGCAAGAACACTAAGAACAGCGGGATCAAGGTAACCACGGACATTGCAAACATAGCTGCCCAGTTGGAGCCAGCCTGCGGGTCAATGAATTGGCGCAGCGCAAGGGCTACCGTGAACAATTGCGGGCGGGTCAAAATAATCAACGGGCCCATAAAGTCATTCCAAGTCCAAATGAAGGTGAAGATAACTACGGTAGCCAGCGCGGGCTTCATCAGCGGCAACATAATGTTGCTGAAAATGCGCCAGTGGCCTGCGCCGTCAATTCGAGCTGCCTCATCCAATTCGGTTGGGATGCCGCGTATAAACTGAACTAGCAAGAAGATGAAGAACGCGTGGGTTGCCAGGTAAGAGGGCAGAATCAGCGGGGTAAAGGTGTTCAACCAACCCAGTTGGTTCCAGATGATGTACTGGGGAATCATGGTTACCTGGGTAGGCAACATAACCGTCAACAACATCATTACAAAGAACGGGGTGCGTAGGCGGAATTTGAGCCGAGCAAACGCATAAGCCGTAATGGAGCAGCTAATAACTTGGCCGATGATGTTACCGATTACGATGATGAACGAGTTACGGATGTAAGTGCTGAATGGGAACATCAAAGCGTTCCAGCCAGAACTGTAGTTCTCCAACACAAACGGCCGGGGGATTAGGTTCACATCGCGGAAAATCAGATCATTGGGCATAAATGAGCGGGAAATTAACCACAGTAGTGGGTAAAGCATACCGATTGAAACCGCCACCATAATCAGTTGCTTCAGCACGGCATACACCATGCCTTTGGGCGTCAGTGATTGCGCGTTGTCGGGGCGGTACGTTTGCTCAACCCGGTGGGTGTAGTCATACCACTTGGTGGGGCCTTTGCCCTGGTATTCATCGGTGAAGTCAACACTGGGGTCAACTAGTTCCGGCCCCATCGAACCGGCGCCGAGTCCAATCTGAGTCATCTTTTACTTTCTTTCTACTTAAGCTTTTTTATTTTTTTGGGTTGATTTACTGAGGTTGTTGACTTTGACTGTTGCTCGGCTTCCGTCGGCTAGAGTTCTTAAAAACCATCGGAAGCTGAGCACACAGTTAAGCAACTGGATTAAGTGTGACTAATCGTCGTGTGACTAATCGTCATAGTGAACCCAAAGGCTCGAGCTAGCAAAGATGAGAGCGGAGCAGATAGCGATGATGGCCAGCAGAATCCAACTCAAGGCGGCTGCATAACCCCATTGCCCAGCGGTGAAGGAGCGGTTATAGATGTACAGGCCGGTGAACAAGGTGGAGTCAACCGGACCGCCGGTGCCACCCGAAACAATGAACGCCTGGGTGAAGCTTTGGAAAGCGCCAATAATCTGCAAAACCAAGTTGAACAAAATGATGGGGGTCAACAACCGCAAAGTAATAGAGCGGAACTGGCGCCATTGGGAAGCCCCATCCATGGCGGCAGCCTCGTAATACATGGTGGGGATGTTGCGTAGGCCAGCCAAGAAGATAATCATCGGGGAGCCAAAGGTCCAAACGTGCAACAAAATAATGGTGGCTAGCGCGGTATCGGGGTGAGAAATCCAGCCCCAACTACCACTTAACCAACCATCACCGTGGCCGCCGAACAATTGCAGCGTGGTGTTCAGCAAACCCTGGGTGCCAAACAGTTGGCGCCACAGAATGGAGATAGCTACCGAGCCGCCCATCATCGAAGGTAAATACAGCGCAGAACGGTAGAACGGCAGGCCGCGCATACCACGGTTTAGCAGCACCGCGATCGCCAGGGCGGTGGCCAACTGCAGCGGTACACCGATAAATACGAATATGAAAGTCACGCGCAGGGAGGTTAAGAAGCGCGGATCTTGGAAAGCCCGCACAAAGTTATCAATACCTACCCACGGGTGCAGGGGGCCGCCTTGTAAAAAGCGGCTGGGGTTGGTAAATGCCAGGTAGAAGCTGTAAACCATAGGCACCAAGTTGATTAACAACATGCCAATGATCCACGGAATCATCCACACCAAAGCGCCTTTGTCACGGGTAACGCCGTAAGTCTCGCCGCCTTGCCCCTTTGATTTTCGAATCTGCCTTAGTTCGGCTAAAACGCTCAAGTCGGGCTCCTCACTCCATCGTGCGCCTGGCGGACCAGGCCATGAAAAACATTTAATGGCATCCTAAACGCAACTAACCATTTGGCGCCAAACGAGCAGGCAAGCGGACGTTCCGCGCCAGGCTTTGGTACGTTTCGGGTTCGCGTTCAGTCTATCCCCAAACTTTGCCGCGCGCAGTATTGCCTCGCGTGGGTTCAGCGTTTCCTTTTCAGTTGTGTCCTACCCGTTATGTAGGCTGCGAAATGTGAGAAGAGCCGCATTAGTTGGGATCATATCTATGCTGGTAGCCACGGTGGCTGCCGGGTATTTGAGCGGGGTTTTGGCGTTTCAATTTCTAAACGCCACTGCCGCCACACCTGAAGAAGTGCTAATTGAGGCGGCCGAATCAGCCAACACCCACTTCTTAATAACTGCCGCCATTATGGCTTTGGCCTTAGCTTTTGCCTTATCTTCCGCGCGGGCTTTGCTGCTGGGGCTTGGCATTAATAACCCGTTGCGGGTGGTCCGAGGCCCCATTATATTGGCCTCTATCGGGGCGGTTTTGACTATCATTTTAAACCTTCCAGGGGTCTTTCTGGTGCTGGTAGCAGGCCTAGCTTGGGGTGCGTATCGCATTTTTGACGAGTGCTTCAACCCAGTGCAGCGCCGCCCAATCACTGGCGCCATCCCGGTTGCTAAGTTCTCGCCCGCTAATACCGGCGGTGATCTTTCTGACTGGAGCTAAACCCTTACCCACCACCAGTGTTATTTTTGTCACAATGCCCGATGGCGAAACTGCGCGATGGTGAGCCTAATAGGCCCGCCACACATCGCGCCATCCGCCCCCGTGCGGCGAACCCATATCAAGTTGTAAAGTTTGCCCCAAAGCTTTAATCACTAACCTGCCGCCTATCGGCAAACGTAACTTAAGGAGACAATGCTGTGTCTGAAGCAACCGAGTTGACTATTCCGGATGTATCCGCCGCCGTGGTGCGCGCACAGCCGCACCGCCCCAACACCATTTTGCAATTTGGTGGAGGCAACTTTTTACGTGCCTTTGTAGATGTGATGATTCAGCGCGCAGATGATGCCGGGGTAATGGATGCGGGCGTGGTGGTGGTCCACGCGGTACCCGGTTCAGACTTTGCGCTGGAGTTGCTGAAAAAGCAGGATAACCGCTACCATGTTTTGCTGGAAGGCATCAGCAACGGCGAGCCAATCCGGGAGTTTGTGCTGGTAGATTGCATAAACAAAGCGGTTTATGCTCACGAAGAGTTTGAAGCCTACCGGGCCGCATATTTAGACCCAGACCTAACCACCATCATCAGTAACACCACCGAAGCGGGCATTGCTTGGGTGCCGGGTGATGACATCAACGCCCAACCACCAGCTAGTTTCCCGGCCAAAATTGCGGCGTTGTTACGGGACCGTTGTTACAACTTCTCGGCTGACCCGGCCAAGGGCCTGCGCATTGTGTGCTGTGAGTTGATTGAAGATAACGGCAGCACGTTGCGGGAATATGTGTTGCGGCACGCGCGCGAAAACAACTTTACCCCTGAGGTAATCGAGTGGATTGAAAATAGCTGCAGTTTCCATGACACCTTGGTAGACCGCATCGTGCCTGGCTATCCGCGTGATGAAATCGAATCCATTTGGGCCGAGATCGGCCTACGCGACCAAGTGCTGGTCAAGGGTGAATACTTTGGTGTGTGGGCTATTGCTACGGGCGATGAAGGTGGCCCTGGTGAGTTGATTCGCGAGGTTTTGCCGCTGGATAAAGCTGGTGAACCGGTGGTGTTTATGCCGGACATCCGTGGGTTCCGGGCTAAGAAGGTGAAAATCCTTAACGGCCTGCACACCGCGATGACGCAAGTGGGCTTGCTTAAGGGCCGCAACGAAGTCCGCGAAGCCATCGAAGATATGGACATTGCCACCTACTTAGGCCACTTGTTGCACGGTGAAGTGCTGCCTTCCATTGCGGAGTACCATGAGAGCGATGAGGCGCAAGATGAGCTGATCGCCTTTGCTGACAAAATCACGGAGCGCTTTGGCAACCCGTACCTGAAGCATAAGCTGGCAGACATCTCGCTGAACTCCATCTCCAAGTGGAAAGCTCGTAACCTGCCGGTAGCAGTAGATGCTTGGGCACGGGGGGCGGCTGCTCCAGCCACCGTATTCGCGCTGGCCTCAATGGCGGTGCTGATCGCGGGCGCTGGGCACGATGCCGAAGCAGTGAAAGCTAATGGCTTTGAGATGAAAGATGACCCAGAATTGCTGGAAGTAATCCGGGGTACGTTCCCAGGCGCTAACGCTAGTGAGGCTGAGCTAGCCACTTGGTTCCGCAGCATTATCAAAGAGGCGGGCTTCTTTGCCGAGGATGATGAGGCCCAGGCGCAACAACTAACGGAGCGCCTGGCTGGTGAGGCGGCGGGCTTTGCCCACACCATTTTGGATGAAGGCGTAAAAACCGCACTCAAAGCCAACTTCCAGTAACCTACTGTTTGCACTAGTATTTCGTATTAGCGCTAGAACGCCCACCCACCGCCGAGGTTTAGGCCCCAGGCCCTGTCCGCCCTAATTTAGTTTGTAAAGGAACCCGCCGTGCCAGAGAAATCTGAACAGGTAACGCTGCCCTCCGGCAAAGCCGAAGCCGTGGCAGCGGCCCCGCCGCGCGCGCCTAAAGCTAAACGCCGGGCAGTGGTAGCCGAAGATGAAGCCCTGATTAGGATGGATGTGGTAGAAACACTGCGTGAAGCGGGTTTTGAAATTGTAGGTGAAGCGGGCGATGGGGCGCGCGCAGTTGAGTTGGCGCTAGAATTGCGGCCCGATGTGGTGGTGATGGACGTCAAAATGCCAGAAATGGATGGCATCACCGCTGCAGAAAAAATCGCTAAAGAGTCAGCTGCCCCGGTAGTGCTGCTTACCGCGTTTTCCCAAACTGAACTGGTAGAACGCGCCCGCGATGTGGGCGCCATGGCTTACCTGGTAAAGCCATTTACCCCGGCTGATTTAATCCCAGCGGTTGAGATTGCGATTTCACGCTATGAGCAAATCACGGCATTGGAAGATGAAATTGCGGACCTACAAGAGCGCTTTGAAACCCGCAAGCATGTAGACCGGGCCAAAGGTTTGTTGATGGCCAAGTTGGGCATGACAGAGCCTGAAGCTTTCCGCTGGATTCAGAAAACCTCAATGGACCGCCGCCTCACCATGCGTGAAGTGGCAGATGCGGTAGCTGAGCAAGTCGGAGGCTAAGCGGTGCCAGTGAAAACTGCGCCCGTGGTACGGAGTGCGACTGAGTCCGATTTGCTGGAAATTGCCAGCCTCGCGAAGCTGGTTGACCGTTCCGCTCCGGCCAACGATGAGGTTACCGTAGCGCGCCATCTTTCCACTTACCTCAGTGCCGGGGGTCGCATCTTTGTGGCCTTGGATCAAGATGGTTTAGACGGCTATGTGCTGTGCCGCCGGGTTGACCCGCTGTTTTACGCGGTAGATAGCTCAGTAATCATGGATGTGGTGTTTGTTTCGCCATCGCAACGCCGCCGCGGCATCGGGCACGCTTTACTGCTGGCCGTAGCTCATTTTGCCCGCGAAGTTGAGGCTGGGTATGTTTACTCAATGCCATCGGGCAATGACCGGCCGCTGCATCGCTTTTTAGCCTCCATCGGTTTCGCGCCGCTCGGTGGCACCCGCCTAGTGGCTACGCGTGTGTTGCTGCGTCGGCTAGTTAGGGAAGACCCGATTACTCAGGGCATTGCCATCCGCAGCAAGGCCCGCACCCCGGCGCGCCCGCCCCTCGATGAGGTAATCGCCAAACGCAAACGCGCTCTCGGCGTCACTAACTCGGAGTGATCCAACCGTTAAATCCTACCGTAGTTTGCGCCTATAGCCGTCATTCAGGAACTTGCTCAATCACTTCGGCAAATGAATGTGAGCATTCATTGCGCTCAGCTCAATCGCAAGAAACAGCGAGGAGCAAGGCGAGCGGAGGGACAGGCAAAGCCTGCGCCTGGCGAGGAAGAGCGCAGAATCTCAAAATGACTTCAGTTGTCTGCGGGTGCAATTAGGCTTATCGCATGGTTGAAGCTGAGCGCCCGCGTTTGTTGCTAATTGATGGGCATTCGATGGCGTTCCGCGCGTTTTATGCCTTACCTGAGACGATGGTGAACAGCGCAGGCGACTCAGTCAATGCGGTTTATGGCTTTATGTCGATGCTGACCCGCCTGATGGAAACCGAAAAACCTACGCACATTGCGGTGGCTTTTGATGTTTCTAGGCATTCATTTAGAACCGAAAAGTACCCTGATTATAAAGGCACTCGAGGCGATACCCCAGAAGCTTTTAAAGGCCAAGTGCCTTTAATTAAAGAGGTTTTACACGCTTTAAACATCCCCACTTTAGAATTAGATAATTATGAGGCGGATGATATTTTAGCTACGCTATCTACTAAAGGCGCTGCAGCGGGTATGGAAGTTTTATTGTGCAGCGGTGACCGGGATACCTTGCAATTAGTAAATGATAATGTCACGGTGCTTTATCCGATTAAAGGCGTTTCCGAATTAGCGCGAATGACGCCGGCCGCAGTATTTGCTAAATATAACGTAACTCCGGCCCAATACCCGGATTTAGCAGCTTTAGTTGGTGAGACTTCAGATAACATTCCCGGCGTGCCTGGCGTGGGCCCTAAAACGGCAGCTAAGTGGATAACCCAATACGGTTCATTAATTAATTTATTAGATAATGCCAGTGAAATTGGTGGTAAAGTTGGCGAGACTTTCCGGGCACATTTAGATCAAGTCCGCGCTAACCGCGAAATAAACGCGTTAGTAACTGATTTGGACTTAGTAATTACCCCAGAACAAGCTGGAGTGCGTCCCTTTGACCGTGAGGGCTTGCACAGCATTGCCGATGCGTTGGGCTGGGGTAGCACGCTGCGCGAGCGGGTTTTGGCATTGGACATTGGTTACGGAGACACAGGCGATGGTTCAAACGATCCGCGCGGTAGCGGGCGCTCCGGCAGTTCCGCTGGAGGGGGCAAGGTGCCCGATGCTGAAATAGTGGTGGCTAAAATAACCCCTGGAAAATTAGCGGATTGGTTGGCAAACCTCGGCGCCACTGAAGTTGGCCTGGCCATTGACGGTCGGCAGACCCCCGTCAACGCTGATGCTTGGGAGCTCGCCATCGCTCCATCTTGTCATTCTGCGCAAGCCACGGATGTGGCGCAGACGCAGAACCTCGGCGCATCATCTGAAACTCATGTCCGGGAAGTAGCCTTTCTTGATCTAGCCACGCTAAACCCCGCTGATGAAGCCGCCTTGGCTACGTGGCTGGCTGACCCGGATAAACCCAAAGCCCTGCATGGTGCCAAGGGTGCGGCCCACGCCCTCGCGGCCCGGGGTTTTGCACTTAATGGGGTAAATTTTGATACCGAAATTGCGGCTTATTTAAGTTATCCAGACCGCCGTGACTATTCAGTTGAGCAATTTGCGGAGCGGCTATTAAACCGGGCCGCTGCCATTATTGACCTCACCACGCTATTGCAAAGTAAACTAGAACAAAATCATTCAGTTCACCTAATGCACGATGTGGAGTTGCCCATCGCTGAAGTGTTAGGCGAAATGGAACGCAATGGCATTGCGGTTGATGTGCCCTATCTGGAACAATTAGAAGCCGAATTCGGTGCGGAAGTAAACCGGGCCGCCAAAGAAGCTTATGAGGCCATTGGTACGGAAATTAATTTAAGTTCACCCAAGCAATTGCAACAAGTTTTGTTTGAACAACTTAATTTACCTAAAACTAAAAAAACCAAAACTGGTTATACCACTGATGCTGCCGCACTTGCTGATTTATTGGCTCATACCCAGCCGGGGGAGCCGGGCCATACCTTCTTGAGTGCGTTGCTGCGCCATCGTGATCAAATAAAGCTGCGTCAAACGGTGGAAGGTTTACTAAAAGCTGTGGGTGCTGATGGTCGCATTCACACTACTTTCCAACAAACCGTAGCCGCCACTGGGCGCCTTAGTTCTACCGAACCTAATTTGCAAAATGTGCCCATTAGAACTGAGGCGGGCCAACAAATCCGTAAAGCTTTTATTGCCGGTGAAGGTTATGAAACTTTGGTAACGGCTGATTACAGTCAAATTGAAATGCGAATTATGGCGCACTTATCCCATGATGCTGGGTTAATTGACGCTTTTACTAGTGGTGAAGATTTACACCGTTATGTGGGTAGCCGGGTATTTGGGGTAGAACCTGGTGAGGTTACCCCAGAAATGCGCAGCAAAGTCAAAGCCATGAGTTACGGCTTAGCTTATGGTTTATCGGCCTTTGGGCTATCCGGCCAATTAGGTATTACCCCAAAAGAAGCCCAAGCCTTAATGGATGATTATTTTGAACGTTTTGGCGGAGTACGCGATTACTTAAGTTCCGTGGTTGATGAAGCCCGCAAAACTGGTTATACCGCTACCGTTTTAGGGCGCCGCCGCTTTTTACCGGATCTCAATTCTGATAATAACCAACGCCGCGCTGTCGCAGAACGCATGGCTCTTAATGCTCCGATTCAAGGTTCAGCGGCCGATATCATTAAACTAGCTATGTTAGGTGTTCGCAAAGCGTTGGCCGATGCCGGGATGAAGTCCCGCGAATTATTACAAGTACATGATGAACTGGTAATTGAGGCCGCGCCCGGCGAGGTAGCACAAGTAGAAAAGATTTTGCGGGATCAAATGGCAAACATTGTTTATGGGCAGGCCTTCCCATTGCAAGTGCCTCTAGATGTTTCCGTAGGCATCGGTAAAAACTGGTTTGAAGCTGGCCACTAACCCACCCCGTCATCCTGCGGGCACACTTGCACAGAGCAATGGGGCAAAGGTGAACCCAGTCCAAACCCGTCATTCTGCGGCAAGGCTTGTAAAGCCGCAGAACGCAGAATCTCAATAACGAATAGGAAGTAAATAATGTCAATCACCACCACTGCCGCACCCGGCCCGGTCATCCCCAGCAGATACACCGGCTTAGGTAAGCCAATAGATTGGATTCTGCGGGTAGTAAAAGGCATGGTTATTGCCCTGGGTTTCATTCTGCCGGGCGTATCGGGCGGCGTGCTAGCTGCAATTATGGGGCTTTATGAACCATTGTTGCGCTTTATTGCCCACATTAGGCACAACTTTTGGAAAAACTTTTTATTCTTTGTGCCAGTCGGGATTGGGGGCATTATCGGGCTAGTAGTTTTATCGCGTCCACTGGAATTTTTACTAGAGCGTTGGCCAGTAATTGTGTTATGGGGGTTTGCGGGGGCCATTTTGGGTACGCTGCCTGCGTTATTCCGTGAATCTACCCGCGAAGGCCCACGCGACCGCACGGACCTTGCCTGGCTAATTGGCACCGCAATATTAGGCGGTATTGGGCTTTACTTATTACCGCTAATTGGGCTATCGCTACCTAATAACTTTTTAGGCTTCTTTATCGCCGGCGTGTTAATTGCTTTAGGTGTGCTAGTGCCAGGTTTATCGCCATCGAACCTGCTGCTAATTTTAGGTATTTTCTCAGCGATGTTGGCTGGGTTTTCCGAACGCAACATTGTGGGCGTATTTTTGCCCATCATCCTGGGTGCTATTACTGCCATGGCGCTATTTAGCAAACTGATGGAGAGCTTGCTGGACCGTTACCCCAGCCGGGTTTACCACTTCATAATCGGGTTAGTAATTGCCAGCACCATCCTAATTGTGGTGCCCACCGCTTCCGAAGAGGCGATTAGCTACGCGGGCGTCACCGGGCAAACTATCGCCATTGCCGCTTTCACCGCGCTGGTGGGCCTGGCGCTGGGCCTTTGGATGTCCAAGCTAGAAGACAAGTACAAGACTGTTGACCTAGATGCAACCGAGGATGGCGTGAGTGACAACTCCCCAGTACCGCCTGGCGTTCGCGAAGGCTTGTAGCAGCAGATGTGTGTTGCCAGCGGCTTGGAGCTATAAATCGGAGTCTGGTCGCCACTGGGTCGCCCTAGCAGCCGTCGAAAAAGCTGTCGCAAAGAAAAAAGTTGTAGCCAATTCTGGTTTTACGGTTTTCTGCAAATCCCAGTGTTTTCTAGGCTTGAGTGTTGCGCACAGCCCCCCGCCAAACAGGGCTTAGGTCGAAAACTGTGCGTAACTCCCAGCGCTAAGTTGCGCACAGGCGCCATGCTGGCTCCATGCGAAAAACACCAACGCGCAGAGGCCGCGCCCTTGCCGCCCTCACCGCCCTCGGCATTACTGCCGTCAGCTTGTTTACACCAGTTGCCGCCGCCATTGCTGGGCCCGAAACCTATCCATACAGTTCGGCTGACTCCGCCCAACTTGAACATTCACCACCAACAGGCGTTGCTCTCAACTACCTGAATTATTCGTATCCTGCCGACCCAAACCTGGCCGATGCCCCAACCGTGACTCAAAATAATGAGGCACCTGTAATTACGGTAGACCTGCGCGCCGCTTGGGACACCTCGGCTACTGCGCCGGTGCCTGCTGGTGCCCAGGTTTTGGCTTATTTTGTGTTAGCTGCCAACGATGTGGAGTTCGGCAGCGCTGGCAACCATAACTTCACGGTAGTAGTAGAGGGAGTGAATGCAGGGTTCGCCACTTACGCCCGTGGCACGGCCAGCAACGGTGGGCGCACGCTCACCATCCCATTCACCAACTTCCAGCTTGCCACCAGTGAGCGGTTTGGGTTTAGCCTGATTGGTGACCAACAAGGTGATATGAGCGCCATCGTGCGAGTGTACGATGATGAAAACCGCGAGGTTGCGCAAGCAGAGTTAGCGCCCAAACCGGTGCTGCCTGGTACGTTGCAATGGGATTTGGTATTGAGTCAGTCCCCTTATGGGGGCGGTTCCATCCAAGATCAACTCGTTGGTGCCCACCTTAACTTAACCATTGACCGTACCTCACCAATCCCGGTAGGCGACATCATATTTTATTTTGGTTTTGCGGACATTAACCCTGAATCTAGCCTGGTACCTGCGGTAAGCCGGTTTCGCAGCCGTGACCCGCTGGGTGGGCGCTACCTGGCCCAGGCGGCTGGCGGCCCATTTGTAGTGGGCGGGGGGCCACGCATTTTTGCCTACGTTGCAGAGGTAGGTCAGGGGTGGCGGGTGTCTATCCCAGCCAACAGGTTTAATCCCTTTGGGGATTTGCCCCGCAGTGGCAATGGTGAAACTATTGACCCGGACCAGCGTGTTTTTGCCACCATGAACCTAGAGTTTTACTCGGGGCCGATTAGCAAAACTTTTGGCAGCTCCATTTTCTTTGCCTCTGAAGTATGGGGGGTTAGCTGGGGTGACCTACCTGAGTCGGATCGTGGCGCCCCCACCGAGGTGGGCGGAGAAATGACGGTAAACAACCGCAATACCCACACCTTTTCCCCGGCTGGGGGTCACTCCACACATTGGGTACCTAATGAAGGCACTAACGCCCCGACCTGGCAACGCAATATTTGGGGTGATCATGAAACGCATTTCCCACCCACGCCGTCTTTACAAACTGTTAGCGCAGTATATTCTGACGTTTGGTCTGCCTCCGATTGGCTCCCATATGGCAGTGAGGTGCTATCTCGCGTTGGTACGGTTGGTAATGGTTATGTGGCGGCCTGTTTGAGCATTGACCCAACCAGAACTCCTTTTGAGGGCCGAGTAGAGGTATTTGAACGCAGCAGCCTGACGGACCGCAGCCATATTCAACTTTGGGCCACCCGGGCATCGGTTGGCAATTTGCAAGGCGTGGATTGCCATACGCTGGATGGCTGGTTCCAGGTGCCTGCTTTTGGCTTGGCTGCGGGTAATCATGATGCTTCTAGCCGCTATATGCTGCCCGACCCGGCGAGCATTACCGCTATCAAAGCGCTCGGTTTTAACGATGTCATAGTCCACGCCATGCATCACACGCGGATGGCGTCACCACAAGAGTCGGGTTGGGTGACGGGCCGAGGTTGGTGGCCCCGCTCGGCGGACGTGTTTGATCATTACCAGGTCACCAGGGATGATCCCCATGAACATGCCGCCACCCCAGGTCACCTGTTCGCCTCCACTAACGGCAGCCGCGACATTATTCACGGCAATTATGGGTTCCCCCGGGTGGTTAAGTCGGTTTCTAATCAAAACCCTGACTTTGGGGAAACCGTAACTTTTACAATTCGGGCCGTTAACGTTTCCAATTTCGGCAACATGGCCATGACGGTTTTTGACCAGATGGATGCTCGCTTAGCGTTTGTGCCCGGCAGTGCCGCTCTAAACGGTAGCGCGATTGGCGACCCGACTATTAGTGGAGTGCAATCGGCCAGGTTTGTGCCTGGCGCCCAAGTGCGTGAGTTGGTATTCAACCTGGGCTACTTGCCGGTTAACCAAATTCAGACTATTACGTTTGATGCGGTAGCCCGCTGGGATGTGGGTACGGTAATCAACAGTGCGTGGATGGAGCCGACCGAACAGGCCCGCCAGCATGGTTTCACCGGCATCAACTCCGCCAACGGTACCTTGTCGCAAGTCAATTTACACCGCCAGCTCACGGGCAACATCGAACTAGCCAAACAGGTTGCTCGCAGTTTTATGGCGCCCGATGCTGGAGCCCTGGCGGGTACGGTATCGGCCGCAAATACCTGGCAACTTTCGGTGTTGAACGGCACCAGTTTGCCTACTGCCAGCACTGTTATTGATATTTTCCCGTTCTATGGGGATGGGCGCGGCACCACACCCAACGTTATGCATATGGTCAGTGGGTTCGCAACAGACCATCCGGTAGTGGTTTATTACACCGTTTCTTCGCCATCGTCCCTAAACCCGGACCCAGCCGCCCCAGCTAATGCCCAGCCTGGCACCGGGAGTTCAGTATGGCGCAGTTGGGAAGAATTTGCTGCGGGCCAAACCCGCACTTGGGACCGTACCAGCAACCCCACCGCCTTTTTGATCAGCACTGCCACCCCCATCAACAGCGGGGCGCGGGTTAACTATCAGATTGGATTTACCGCCCAAACTGAAGTGGGTCAAACTGGCACCTTTGTTAATTATGCCTGGCAGCGCGACGATGCCAACCAATTGCGGTTGGTGCGGGCGGCGGTTACTGTTTCGGAATTCCCCGAAATCGCCGTTTACAAAACTTTGTATGGTCAGGTACAACCAGTTGAAAACCATGCAGTTCGGGTACCTCACGGTGAATCTCACACCGTGGTGTTTGAACTGGTAAATACAGGTACTGAGCCGCTAAGCAACCTCACTTTTCACGATCAGACTTTAGCTGGGCGTGAAGTTACCGATATCATTTTTGAAGGCTTAGGCTTTAATGAAGCTGGTTACTTAACCTACACTGCCACTAGCACCCTTGTTGTGTTAGCGCCCGGCGCCCGCCTAACTGCCACCGGCACCTTGCCCGCTTTGAATATCGCAGAACTGCACCATAACGTGGTACATGTTGGTGGCACCGGAGTAAACACTGGCCGCTTGGTTCAAGATGACGACCCCCTCATTGTTGAAGCTGTTGAGGTGCCAGTGGGCATCGCATTAGACAAATTCATTGCGGACGCTGGCCTCGCCACCGGCATCATCCTGGCGCAAGAAATCACGTTCCGGATCACCAACACGGGCGGCGAGCCGTTGACCAACTTGGTGTTCACAGACGTAACTTTGGAGTTGCCCTCGCTCACCAGCGTGGCATTCCCCAGCGTGCCCGATGCCGTGATTACACCCTTGCCCACCAGCGCAGGCACTGGCACTGATTGGCGCGTGGATTTTGGGCCAGAATTTGTGCTGCTGCCCGGTGAGGTGCTGTCTGGGATCGGTATGTTGCCACCCTTGCCAAATGGTGAAACTAAACACCACAATGTCGCCACCATCGTTGGTTTTGGGGTTTACACGCGCACTGAAGTTACTGCCGTTGATGATTTGCTAATCCACCAGCCCGATTTGCCAGCCATCCCAGTGGCAGCGCGCCCTATGCACCCCGCAACCGGCGTCACCGCGGGATTCATATTGGTAGGTGGTGCCGCCTTGGCAACCGGCGCGGGATTACTGACCAGATACTTAATGGCCGCCAAAGCACAAGCTAAATTCAATCCATAAATCGCCTAATTACAAACTAAAAGAAAAGTATAATGAAAACTGAAACCAAATCCATGCGCAGGCTTAGCCTCCCTCTCTCGCTCGGTCTGCGCCATTACGCGCTGACATTTTTAGCTGGCTCCGCGCTACTCGCTGCCGCTGCCATTATTGGCCCTGCCCCAGCATCCGCGAACCCGATCCAACCCAGCGCAGCCCAACCCAACGCAGCCCTGCCCAACCCGGCGCTTACCCACGCCACGTTAAACATTAACGTTAGGGATGCCAGCTTCATTGGCGCCCCGGCTGATGGCGCCCCACAATCTACTGCTGGCTTGGGTGCTAACCGGGCTGGGGTGGAGTTCACGGCCCGGCAAGTGACCCATATTGGCGGTGAGGCAGTCAACTTGTTGATGCTGCGCGGCTGGGAGCTAGCGGCCGGGTTGTCGGCTGCTGATGCGATTGCCGGGACAGGCGTCACCCTGGGTGCCCCGACGGTCACCACTACTAATGCCCAAGGCTTAGCTACTAAAAACTTGCCGATTGGCTTGTATTTGGTAACTGAAACTGCCACCCCGGCCGGTGTGGTGAGCGGGTTCCCGTTCCTAGTAACGTTGCCGCTGACTAACCCGGTTGGTGATGGTTGGTTGCATGATGTTTGGGTTTACCCCAAAGCCGATGATGTGACCATCAACAAAACCGTTGATGTGGCTGGTTCTTATGCTTTGGGCGATACCGTTACTTGGACGCTAACGGCGGATATTCCGCGCGGCCCCAACCCGGTTACTGGGTTTATGATTGTGGACCCAATTGACGCGCGCCTGTCAGTATCGAATGTGGCCGTGTCTTTAACTGGCGGCCCCGTGACTCTGATTGCGGCGCATTTCAACACTGTGCAAGCTGACGGTCAGGTGCGCGTCCAGTTCACCCCGGCAGGTTTAGCCCAGTTGAACGCCGCGAACCTGGGCGCAACCCAGCAGGTGCAAGTGGTAATCACTACTCAGGTTAATAGTGTTGGTACTGGCGCTACCGGCGGCATCATTGAAAACCAGGCTTGGCTGTTCCCCTCGACGGAAGCCATTGCTAACTTCACCCCAGGGGCTAACCCCTTAGTGCCCGGTAACCCGTTCCCGCCCATCGTTTCTCCAACCCCAGATACCCGATGGGGTGGCGTGGATGTCACTAAAGCCTCCGCTTTGACTGGCAACGGCCTCGTTGCCAGCTATCAAGTGTTCCGCACAGAGGCTGACGCGCGCGCCGGAGTCAACCCAGTGGTAGTGCCAGGCGCCGCCCTGCACCCCAACGGCGGCAGCGTATGGACAACCAATGCTCAAGGCCAAGTCAGTATTGACGGCTTGCGCATCAGCGAGTTCGGAGTACCGGGCACAACTGGCGCAGCCGGAAACACCGCCCACGCCCACGCCGGGTTCTGGCTGGTAGAAGTACTAGCCCCGGTTGGGTATGAGTTGTTGGCGGAACCACTGTTTTTCCATGTCAACAACATCGTGGACGGCGTAGCCGATATTCAAATCGTCAACGTTCCAGCTAATGCTGGGTTCTTATTGCCGCTAACTGGTGGTGAAGGTGCCCGCAACTTCGCTGGCGCCGCCGCCCTAATTGGGATGGCTGGGATCGGTGGCCTAGTGGCCCGCCGCCGCAAAACCGCCACCGCCTAAACATACCGCCTAAAAGTGTTTGTGGGTTGCCGCCCTGTTGATAGGGGCAGGGCCGCAACCAACAATTCTCTCCTACGTTTTTATTCGCTCATTTTTAAGGAAAACTCAAGATGCCGAAACACTTAGCCCGGCCACCCGCCGCGCCTAGACGTGGTGTTCATGACCTTGTGATTGTCATGGCCACGGTGGGTTTGAGCTTGGGTTTTCTGCTTTTCCCTGCCGCCGCTAACTGGGTTAACGCCCGTGCTCACGCTGAAGAAATCAGTACTTGGACCCAAACCATCACCAACGCCCACCCTACCGAAATCGCCGAACTATTGGAAGCTGCCGAACAATATAATGAGCGCCTCGCCGCCGGTTTAGAGGGGTTAGTGGATGAGTGGGATGAAACCTACCGGGCTGTATTGAGCCAGCCAGGAACTAGGGTGATAAGCCGGGTAGTGATCCCAGCTATCAATGTGGCGTTACCCATTTTTCATGGTACTGCCGATGACGTACTCGACCTCGGAGTCGGCCACCTTTACGGCACTAGCTTGCCCGTAGGCAACGCGAACAACACCTTTGGGACGCACTCGGTGATTACCGCCCACTCCGGCGTGGACACCAACGCCCTATTCAACGATCTCCATGACCTAGCCGTTGGCGATATTTTCATGGTGGACACCGCCGGGAGCCACATGTTTTACCAGGTTGATGAAATCACCATCGTTCCCGAAGACATCCTAAAAACCTTCGATGCTAAACCCGGCCAAGACCTAGTGACCCTGCTGACTTGCACCCCCATTGGCATTAACAGCCACCGCCTACTGGTGCGCGGCACCCGCTACTTCCCAGAGCAGGTCCAGGCGGAGAAAATCATTGCCCACACCCCGCAAGGTGAACAATTCCCGACTTTTGCCCTGGCCTGGGCCACCCCAACGCTGATTTCCGGCGGCATCTGGCACCTCGCAACCAAGAAAAGGCGCTAACAAATGACCATCAAAAAACAAAATCCAGGCCGCCACCTACGCACCCCCAAAACTAGGCTCCCGCAAACTAGGCTGATGCCCAAAATCGGTTCCGCCTCTCTCACCTTCGGGTTGTTGGTGTCATTATTGTTCATCAACGCGCCCGCCCAGGCCCTTAGCGGACCAACCCCAGCCGCACCCTACGCTGCGAAAATGTACGGGGTCACGCTTCCAGCAGAAACCAATACCGCCGAAAATGAAATCGCAGTTGCTGAGCCGTTGCCGGCCTTAGCCGCAGAAAATGAAGCCGTAACCACCGACAGTGCGGCACCAGTCGCGGGGGTTAATGCTGCGGCATCGGCGCAAGTAGAGTTCGAGTTAGCAGCGACCTGGACGGCGCCGACCCCTAACCCTGTACCAGCGGGGCAGGCGGTTTTGGGAACATTCACTGTGGCGGCGAACCATGTTGCTGGGTTGGCGGGGTCCACTGATTTCACAGTCATCGTTGATGGGGTTAATGCTGGGTTTGCGACTTTTGCGCGGGGCACGGTTAGCAATGGTGGGCGCACGTTGACTGTGCCATTTACGGATTTTGAGTTCGCGACCAGTGAGCGTTTCGGGTTTTCTCTGATTGGGGATCAGCAAGGCGACATGGGCGCTACTGTCCGTGTCCTAAATGGCGGGATTGAGATAATCCGGGAGTCGCTGCCTCCACTACCAGTACAGCGCGGCACCCAAGCCTGGGACGTGGTGCTCAGCCAACACGGCGCCACGAATTCAATTCAAAGCCAAATTGTGGGGTTGCGGCTTAATTTAGCGTTGGATCGCACTAGCCCTATTCCAATGGGGGATATTGAGTTCGAACTGTTTTTCCAAGACATTAACGCTGAGTCTGCTAGGGTTCCGGCTGCGACTAGGTTTCAACCGACCCGAACCAACGGCAGCGTTCTCCCGTTTGATGAACTCACGGTGTTCTCTACTGCTCCTGGGGATAGTTTCATTATTGGTGGTGGGCAACAAGTGCGCGGGTACCTTACCCAAGGTAACAATAGTTGGCGCGTTCGGATCCCAGCGGATCAAATAAACCCGTTCGTTACTTTAACCTCCAGTAACCCCACGCACGGGCAAGCCCTTGACCCGTCAATGCGCGTATTTGCCACCCTGGAAATTCAAGGCCGGTCAGGGTTAATTGCAACCCAATTCCAAAACAGCATCAGTTTTGCCGGTAATGTTAACCAAGCTTTCTGGGGTGGCATACCAGAAACCAATCGCGGTATTACCACTATGGTTGGCGGCGAGCCGACTGTTAATAACCGGGTGGCTTTCACGATGACTCCAGCAGGCAGCTTTAGTGGGGTGTGGGTTCAAAATCACAATAGTTTGCGGATGATGTGGGGCGAAACGCACCACACTCCTTGGGGGCCAACGCCTTCGCTGCAAACCGGGCCAGCGGTCCACACTGCACCTTGGTCTGCTGCGGACTTTATCCCGGCGGGTAGCGAAGTGATGTCCAGGGCTGGAACGGACGGGAATGGGTTTGTTGCAGGCTGTATCGCTATTGACCCTAACGCCACCCCATTCCAAGGCCGCACCCAAATATTTAACCACAACCACACAATGGCACCTGCCACTCAAATGCGCCTATTTGCTACCCGGGCGGCAATCAATTTGCAAACCCAAAACTGCGCCCAAATCCCAAGCGCCGATTGGTTTGAGATAACCCCGCGCAGTCAAATGAATGGCTACAGCAATCTATTTTTTGAGCTATCCAACCCCGAGAGTATTACCGCAATCCGCGCTATCGGACACACCACCTTGATTATTGAGGCTATCCACGTTACCCGGATGGCTAGTCCAACCGAAGCCGGGTGGCTCACGGCCCGCGGCTGGTGGCCGCGCAGCAATGACATTAACGACGTATTTAACCTTAGAGGCGATTCCTCACACGTTACCGCTGCCACTCCGGGGCAATTATTCCCTTCAACTAACGGTAGCCGGGATGTCATATTTGGAAACTACGGGTTCCCCCGGGTCACGCTTAGTGCTTCGACCACGGCGCCATCGTTGGGCCAGGCAGTCACATTTACTACCCGGGCTGCTAACGTGTCAAACTTTGGCAACATGGACTTGGTGGTGCGCCACCAAATGGATGCCCGCCTGCATTTTATTCCGGGCAGCGTGCGGGTAAATGGGCAGCCTGCCCCCAACCCCACTATTTCAGCCCCCATGGCGGGAACCTGGGCTCTGGGTACGCAAGTAGTGGAACTGGTATTCAATCTGGGTAGCCAACCCGTGAACCAGATTTTTGAGATCACTTACGATGCTGAAGCTCGGTGGGATGTTGGTAGCGTACACAACACCGCGTGGATGGTGCCCACCGCCGCTGCTCAAGCTAATGGGTTCACCGGCATCAACACCGCCAACGGGACGATGGCGCAAGTCACGTTGCAACGCCAACTCACCGGCAACATCTCGCTTACTAAAGAAGTAGCACGCCCCCTCATGGCCCCCGGCCTGGGGCCACTAACCCGCACCCTGCCGCCAATCGAAACCCCTAATGCTTGGCGCCTCACCACCGTCAACGGCACCAATGACGCCTTACATACCGCCATCGTGGACATTCTGCCCTGGTATGGCGACGGGCGCGGCACCACCAACAATGTGGAACATCAGGTTGCCGGGTTTGCTTCCAGCCACCCCACCACCATTTTCTATACTTTCACCGACCCGGGCCTAATTGACCCAGACCCCTGGGCGCCCCAAAACAGCGCTGGGCAACGCGGCACGCCAGGCAACCTCTGGCAACAATGGGGTACTTTCAACGCGGGCCAATACCAAACCTGGCCCCACCACCAGCAACCCACCGCCCTACTAATCCAACCCACTGCCATCCCCGTGGGCGCTACCGTCACGCATGAAATCACGTTCACCGCCGTCACGCCCGCTGGGCAAACCGGCACTTTTGTCAACTATGCTTGGCAACGCGACGGGGTAAACCGCC